>WLWI01004296.1_pt1 | contig 12073 bp, 6 predicted proteins | sample 6701501 | NCBI WGS metagenome assembly WLWI01 (sample SAMN12718690, study PRJNA515312) | sponge metagenome | isolation source: marine sponge | host: Mycale hentscheli | place: New Zealand: South Island, Marlborough, Capsize Point | collected 2014-11-01
ATGCCGTGCCTACAGTCTTTGGTTGGGTCCTAGGAGGCAGACTGCCAGGTGCACCAACGAATCAAACCGTGCTCTTCGTTCAGCCTGCCAAGAAGAGCCAAGATGAAGCGCTACAACGACTGTGGGATATGGATCAAGTGCCATTTAGTGAACAGAAGATGTCTAAGGATGAGACGAGGGCTGTAGAACATTTCCAGGACACTCATCAACGAAATCCAGCAGACGGGAGGTTTTTTGTCAGACTTCCCAGGAAGGAGCCACCGCCACCACTAGGACATTCCAAATCTACAGCCATCAGACGGTTTCTTCGAAATGAGAAATCCCTCAAGGTCAAGGGACAACTTGAACAATTTGAGAAGGGGATGAAGGAGTACTTCACCTTAGACCATGCTGAAGTAGTACCTAAGAGCCAGTTGAAAAAGCCAGACAATCAACTTTACTATGTACTTCCCTGTACACGGAGTGGTGAAGGAATCATCGACAACGACAAAGTTGAGGGCAGTCTTCGACGCTTCATGTAAGACAGCGTCAGGCTACTCACTAAATGACCAGCTGCTCCCAGATCCTAACCTCTACCCTCTGCTTACTACTGTGTTGACACGTTTCAGAATGCATCAGATCGCTTTAACCTCTGACATCTCCAAAATGTTCAGAGAGATCCTGTTGCACAATGATGAGAGAGACTTTCATCGTTTCATTCATCGCCAAGAATCTGGGCAGCTTGTCAATGCTCGGATAAAGAGACTAACCTTTGGCGTTACCACGTTGCCATTCCTAGCAACACAGACTCTCCACTAACTTGCAGAGTTGTGTGAGAAGGACTATCCACTTGTAACACAGTCAATACGATCCTCGTTCTATGTAGATGATTGCCTCACTGGAGCAGCCACGGTAGCGGAAGCCAAGACACTGGTGCCAAGACACTGGTAGAGCAGTTAACTTAACAGTGTTCTTAACAGTGTTCAAGAGCATTGGGATGAAGCTCAGGAAATTCAGATCCAATTCAACGGACCTCCTCCAGACAATGCCCGAAAAACTCAGGGAAACAGCTGACCTGAGCATCGATGATCCTACAACAGCAGCCAGAGCGTTGGGGATCCACTGGAGAGTCAACCCAGATACCTTACATGTGGCTACGCCTCACCAGACAGAGCAGGCCTACACCACCAAGAGAGCAGTAGCATCTACAGCTGCTCAGATCTATGACGTATAAGGAGTGTGGGCGCCTGTGACTGTAGTAGCTCGCATGCTCCTCCAACAGATGTGGAAGGCCAAACTCGAGTGAGATGAACGAGCACCTGAATCTATCACCCTCCAATGGATGACTTGGATGCGTGAACTGACTGAACTCACTAAACATCCCATACCTAGGAGGCTAGTCAACTCGAGCAAGACTTTCAGCCTCCAGGTACACGGATTTTCAGATGCCTCAACCAAGGCCTACGGTGCTGTGGTGTATTTGAGAGCTGTGTATAAAGACTCAACCTCTTCGTGCAACATTGTGGTTGCCAGATCGAGAGTAGCTCCGGTCAAACCAGTGACAGTGCCAAGACTGGAGCTGACAGCAGCTGTGTTGTTGGCGCGGTTGCTAACTTCTGTGATTTCAGACTTGTCTATACCTATCGAGAACTGCTATGCCTGGACGGACTCGTCAATAGTTCTATCTTGGCTCAGACATGCCCCAGAGACCTTGAAAACATATGAAGCCAACCGGGTGATGACTATCTTGGGAATTCTTTCTCGTGGACAATGGAGACACGTTCGTGGAGAAGACAACCCAGCTGATTTGCCTAGCCGAGGAGCTCTTACCTCAGAACTCATCAATTCTGAACTTTGGTCGCACGGACCGCCATGGCTATTGCTTCCACCAGACTAGTGGCCAGTAACCAAGCTGACATTCAAATTTAACGGCGAGGGACTGAAACCTTCCCTGTCTGCTTTGGCAACATCCACTACTGCTACGTCAGAGTGGTCATTTGGCACAGATTCTCTGACTTCGACAAATTTGTGCGTGTTGTTGCATACGGTCGAAGATTCATTAATAACAGTTGTCGTCAAGCCGAGAGCAAGATGAGGAGATTAACTTATCTACTGAGGAAATCAGAACTGCCAGATTCGCTATCCTTCGTCAATCACAACGGATGTTTTTCCCTGGAGTGCTAGACTGGCTCCAGGACAACAAACCCATACCAAGAGCTCACACTTTGAGCAAATTTGACGTCGAACTTGACAGCTATTCTGGTCTAATTGTCATTTGTGGACGTGTAAAAAAAACGAGGAACCTCAGCAGAGACCACAAATCGTGATGTCACTCAAGTCAAACGTCACAAAACTGCTAGTGTCCACAAGACACCAGACATATCATCATCCTGGAACCTCAACCATGCTCAGTCTGCAACGATTATTACATTCCGAAGCTTAGGAATCATCATAAGCAGCTGAGCCGAAATTGCGTCACCTGTCAACGAGCATACGCTCAACCAACTTCCCAGAAGATGGGAGCGCTACCGCCAGCCAGGACAACTCCAGCTCCACCGTTTGACAGAGTTGGGAGTAGACTGTGCCAGTCCCTTCCTGATAACTCGAGGCAACCCGAGAAGGCCTACTCGGGTGAAAGTTTATGCTGTTGTATTTGTCTGCCTGGTGACAAGGGCAATTCATCTCGAGCTCTGCGGAGACCTGACCACTGAGGTTTTCATTGCCTGTCTTAGTCGATTCTGTGCCAGACGAGGCAGCCCCAGTCATGTGTACTCAGACAACATTACTAACTTGGTAGGCACCAAGAACGAGATTGAAGAACTCCAACAAACACTCTTCAGCAGAGGGACTCGAGATGCTATTTCCAACTTCTCGACTAAACAGCAGTTGCAATGGCATCTGTCACCTCCCCGAGCTCCACATTTTGGTGGAATCTGGGAGGCAGGAGTCAAGGCGATGAAGACCCTGCTCCGGAAAAATTTGTCTGCTAAGCCATTGCACTATGATGAGTTGGAGACCATCCTCGTGGAAGTAGAAGCTGTGCTCAATTCTCGTCCGTCTGAGCCCTTCACCTCGACTGACCCTGACTCTACTGAACTCATTACGCCGGGACACTTCCTCATAGGACGTCCACTGCTAGCTCCTCCGCCAGTTCGTGTGAACGATGTCAGGAAACCTGATCTCCTGAAACGATGGGTATTCGTCCAGCAAATCATCCCAGACTTATGGATCAAGTGGAGAGCAACTCACGTACAAGCTCTCAATGCCAGAAGCAAGTGGCAAGACTGCCACCATAATACCCAAGTAGGAGACCTAGTTCTGGTAAAAGATGAAGTGCTTACTGTCAGATCATGGCCACTAGGATGAGTCATTCGTACTTATCCTGGAACTGATGGTCGTATCAGAGTCGTAGACGTCTTCTGTAATGACACACTTACAAAAGAGCAACCAACAGATTAGTGCTATTGATAGCTGTACCTTCTTCGGCCCCGGGTGGATGTCTAGGACCTGCCCTGAAGGAGAGGTGATCGCCACTCGTAATTAACGTGTCTGTGTAAGCTGAGGTTTAGCCGGCTTGCGCGCGCCCCTAGGACCTTTGCTATAACGTTATTCATTTATCCTCCTCCCCTTTCTTACCCACTGAGTTCTATCTCATCCTGTTTCTTTTTATTTGTAATCACCGATTTCAAAATATGCGCATTAAATTCAAGTTATACCGAGTCTGTTGGAGATGCCATATAGTGTCAATCTATAAAATAAATAGAATGGTAACGTAATAAAACTTTTGAGTGTCACCATCTAGCGTGTAGATGAGATGCATTCCCATACTTTTACTAAAATATTAACTAGTATTAATCATTTACCCAACCCTTTACAACTACACTCAAGCATTCTGAACTTGGTGCACTCATCAGTCCTGTATGTCCCCAGCAATATATGTGCATATGAGTGAGTGTGTGTATGTGGTTGTGTGTGTATGTGTTTGTGTGTGTATGTATTTGTGTGCATGTAGTTTGTATGTGCATAATGGATGCTGTGGCAGCATATGCTTGTGACTCCATTATTTCTGTAAATTATTTGTATTTTTACACATGCTAGAAAGCAATTGAAAAAGACCAAAGAAAAGCTATAAAGAAAACAGATTTGAGACAGACTAATTGTATAGCAAATTGATAAACGGAAAACAAACAAAATAACTCATCTATGACACATGTTTCAATTTGTTCATCACTCCATAACTTCTACACAACTACATAGTGGAATCTTGGAATCATAATAGCTAATAGACTGTATGTAATAACCACCATCTGTTGATATGTGTGTGTGTATGTGTCATTTGTGTATATATGTGCATGGTGGCTGTGTGGTATAGTGGTTATGTCCTAGGCTCTTAGCCTGGGGTCCAAAGTTCAAGCCCCAGTGTCTGGCAATTTTCCATTTAGTTTTCCATCTGCCACCAGCCCCAACCATTTCATCCCGCTGTGATTTTGGGAAATTTGCTGGGGTGCAAATTCAAGGCCCTTTATCATGAAACAGCAATGGTCCAGATGGACCTTCTGGTGCCCATACCACTTGCTGTGAGGAAAGATCTGTCCTCCTGTGAATTCATAGCCTGTCTCTCCAGGAGCTTAGCTTGCACGGCTAACAGTGCCTGCTTTGTGCATAGGCATCCTGACTCTGCCAGGTTCACATAACCTCTAGAAGTTGCAAGAGAATATATGTATGTGTGCATGATTGGTGCCCTGTGACTCAACTTTCTTAGTTTTGTCAAAGAAACAGCTAAACCCAAGAAATAAACTCTTTCCTGTCTCAAAATTTAGTGCAGGCATATTCCTAACATAATAATGTAAATGATTTGTTTCTAAAAGTAAAAAATATGACATAATACAAGGAAAAGGATACTAAAATACATCTAATAAAAAATAAATCACAATTTGAAAATACTACTAAGTAATTTCTAAGTGAAAAACATTAATGATACTAAATAGTAAGTTTATGCCTTACTTATAAAAATTCATTGTACTTGAAGCTATTTGTTAATTGAATGAATTTCATACACACTAGACTGTGTCATGTGAAATGATTCTTCTTTTATATTATCTGGATACTCATATATTACTTTGTTAGAAACAGCATGAGATAACATCCTCTTGTATCTGTTATAATAGCCATAAAAACAACTGCAACGATTAATATGGTTGTAATAACTGATAACACAGAGAGGGCTGCAGTAAGAGATGTAATATTGGATTTTTCTTTATGGCATAACTCAATAGTTGGAACTTCTGATTTTGGTAAAGTATTTATAGTTGTTGTAGAATTCATATAAGAAACATAGTCCTCAAAGTATGTCAGAGCTATTGTTTCTGCAATAAAATATGTCCTTATGGTAAGGACAATATAACTGTATCCTAAGTGCATATGTATTATTATTTACTATTTTCACTTACGTAGTTACTTACTTAGATGGTATATTTAGTTACAATTGCAAATAATTTAGGAAAAGAAAAAAATAATACATTACATAGTAAGTGTGAACAATAGCAGTGGTCACAGGTAACTGATGTTAAATATAATAACACAGTAGTAGTATTAGTAGTTGTATGTGACACTTGAAGAACCTTACATTTTTATAATAATATGATGATCACATGACATTAGACTGATATGAATTCTAGGAATGCTTTTATGGAAAATACAAAAGTAACCGCTCTAATTATATAGTGAGAACATACTGTTGTTTAGATTAGTTATAGCCAATACATAAACAATAGAAATATTGTACTAACAAGATTACATGGTGAAATAACAATGAAATCACATTATGCTGTACATATTTATGTGATACTAAGCATTAAAGTTGTTTTATTACTTTGTTTTACTCCATGAATAATAGTCATGTTAAAAGAGAAAGACATACTATTTTTAACACATCAGTTGATCACATGACATTTGATTGATATGAATTTTAGGAATGTTTTATACAAATGTAAAAAGTAACTGCTCAAATTGTATACTGTGGGCATTTACATATAATAATGTTTAGGAAGTTATAACTAATCGTAAGAGATAGAGAATTAATGTTTGTACTACCAAGATTTAGTACATGATTCAATTGCTTAGTCCACTTTACAAACTATAATCTAGTAAAATAGCATTGAAATCCGATTTCTGTATTTTTATGCTTGTTGTTTTAGCTATATTCATATTGGAGTAGTTGATGATGAAGATGTCTTAGTAATTGTATTAGGTAAAAGAACAATTTAATCCAGAAATGTAGAATGTTACCTCAGCAGGAAGTTCATCATTATCTGTGACTAAACATGATAAAGTAATGGTTTTAGTAGTTATGAGACTGAATGAGCCACACCTTATTAAATGGTCGCATCACATGTGATCAATATTTACACTTCTCAAATTTTTCAAAACTCAATTTTTACAGCATTTACTGCTCCTATTTCTCTATAAGTCTATATGATTACTCATTTAATAATTATATTACTTGGTTGTAAATCCTGACATCCTGAAGTAGTTGATGATGTAGGTGTGTAAATAATGCCAGATAGAAGACAATAAAATAAAATTTCAGCAATATAGTACGCGAGAGGAAATTGTGAAGTGGTACTGACTTCAAATAATAAAGTAAATGTATTAGTAGGAGTGGGATTGAATATGACACAAACTCTTATCAGGTGGTTGCATGACATGTGATCGATAGATTTTCTAATTGTACGGCCTCCAGCTTGAAATATAACCTTAATTTCCATCAAATAGGGATATTTCTTTCCCTCATCTTATTTTGCAGTCAAACCTTTTAACTGAGGTGAACTCCTTTTGAAATTGATTGGATGAGTGAATGAAGAAATTTCTAATAGTTTCATTCTTTTAAGTGTCACTGCAAACCATGATAAAATTTTATAAAATTAGTCAACCTGACGGATACAGACTATTATACAGAATGGTTGTCTGAATTGAATTAAGTGAATGCTGAACTGTTTTACAGGGTTGATCTCTCTATGTGGCAACTGTTGAATGTAAAACACTCAAGACTCAATATAATTGAGAAGGTTTTGTGATTCACAGTATACTGCATCACATTATAAACATGAACTTTCATTTAAATATGTAAAATACTAAGTATTGTACTTTTATGTAATGATATCTAGTATCATCTTCTTTCAAATAAATTTAAATTGATACATAATAGATATGATAACTCTAATATATAAAGTATCATCAGTCAGCTAGTTCACATTATTGCCAAATGCAAAGCTATTACTAATTGACAATCCCAGATATAGTCATGTATCTGACAGGTAGGGAAACAAATTAGAACATTATTAGGAAAAGCTAATTCTTGGATGGCAGCCAGAAAAAAAACAAGTTGGAGCATGAAAAGGATCTTTTATGTTATATTTATACAGTGGCAGGGGAAGTGCGGGGTGGGAAGGAGGGGGTGGGGTGGCTCTGGGGGCTGGAGCCCCCATAATTTTTTGACACAACTTAAAAATGTGATTTCTCCATGAATACATGCAAATCACAAAACACATGTCCTAATCGGAGCCCACCCATACTGAAACATCTTCCTACACCACTGAAAAATGTATATATAATATTAATGTACGTATATATATTACTTAAGAAAATTCCTTCACTAGAATACTTTCCAGAACCAGAATGTACATTGTATTTTTAAAAACAATTTACTGAACTGATGGTGCATGTTATTTAGTATAGAGGGCGAGAATTTAGACAGCTCTATATATCCGTAAAACCTTGTATACTATTTTTGTATACTATATATATAGCTATTTGTAACAACAGATAAAGCTGTGATCTATGCAGTAAACTTAAACATACCAAACAGTTTCCTCTTTAAAACTAGCCATTTAGCTTTGTTACAATAATTAGAAGTAAAAATATATTACCTTAACAGTATTCATATACAGTTACAACTTGCTGAGTCATACCTACATTAGTTTTAAATCCAAAATTTGACTTCGGCATGAAGTCGAAAATGTAGGGTTAATATTATTATACATTGTTATATATACATAATATATATAATATAATATAATATATGATATATATAATATAATATATATATATATTATAAATATATGTATATATAGTGAAGAGGACTGTTTAACAAAGGTGTGGTGGAAGTACGCCATCACAGCCATGCTAGAAGAGGAAGTGAAGAGACGGACTAGGATGTGGTCGTGGACTCACATGAAGAGGCACAGGTGAAACATTACACACGTGATCATCACATGCTAATAAGGAGTGTGGTTTGTCATGGTGGCGTAGGCATGGCCGGAACATGTGTGAACTGTAACATCATTCTCTATATGTAGCTAAAGCACTCGATGTACTTTTGTCTATGATGCTTTAGCCAAAACTTGGATGTAACATTGACTTTTTCAGTGTAATGCCAGCAGTACTACGTGTAGTTGACTGATTTTGCTGCAGTTGAGCTACAGATTCACTTCTCCTTTAATTATTAGAATGGAATTTACAATTACGGTAAAAAAAAGTTTTTTGTTGTTGTTGGTGTTTTCTTGTTTTGGGAACAAGTATTAAGGATGCTATGGATCCCTTATCAATTAGATTAGCTGAAAGTCTGAGTGGCTTTCTGATGGCAGTCACTGGGAGGGACGGGTTGATTTATCTGTAGGATGCTGGTTGTTGTAGGGAGTTGTGCGTGCGTTACCGTGGCAAGTGGTACGAGAAGATTCACAGTCATTCTGTCTCGACTCTCAAAGATGAACTTCAGGTATTACTCTCAAATATATGTGCAACGTGTATTGTTAGCTGTTAGTATTTTAGTTATCTCTCGATAATATAAAGTTTCCTACTTAAGCAATACACACACATGTGGTTGTATGGCTAGAAAGAAATGAGTGCACATATCATGGGCATTTATTATTTGCTAAACAGCAAGGGAAAAATTATTGTTGAAAGCTTCCATCTGATAATACCATCGTAATGTAGTATGTAAAGGGTTGCTACACACTCACACATACATGCACACATACATACAGTGAGGCATTACACATGCTCTTGTCTGACATGTGAACTTCATCAGTACCTACCGTGGGAAGATCTGCACAAAACATGCACTTGTGCTAGCTAGGGAGGCAATTTAAAACTAAAACTAAAAAAAGGAGAAAGAAAAGGAAAGTATTGGCCGAGTATATGCACAAGTGGCACTACTAGTGATGTGCTTCAGCACTAATGACGAGCGAGTCATTGTGCACGAGTAATTCACATAAGGTAGAATATGATAAAAGTTGATTACAAAATCTGTATACGAAAGTAGCAATAAGGAGACTACACTCATTTAGATTGCCTGATGTCTTAGATCCCGTTCACCTAATTTAGAAGGCATCACTCAGTCTATTTGTGTAGTCCTGAAATTATGTTGCTACAAGTAGCTCTGTAGCCCTTGACTCTAGTAGTGATAGCTTCATCTAAATGACCTGTGCTCCTGACAAAAGCATTCCAGCTATTCTTTAAAACGGCCGAGTTTTCAAATGACGTATGGTTAAAGATTTCAATGCCATAGTAACCACTTGCCGCAACTATTTGACTTGAAAGGGAAAAAACCCAAACCAACAATAAAAGTAAAAGAGCATTCACTTGTAAGGAATTGCAGTAGTACAGTTTATAGTCTTGCGCTAAATAGTGACTTGCTAACTACAGCAATAGGCGAAAAAGCTATATAAAGGCAGCTAATTATGTTTATTTGGTAGTTATGGTATTGTTTAGCTAAGCAGTAGCTGTAACTCTCTACACTTTCACACACACACTTGTTGACTGGATATACCAACACGAATTACTTTTGTGACTTGACTATTGGACAATCCTCTGGAACTTTGTTTTCAACCTATATATGGCTCCTCCTAATCTGTTGAAAATACAGTCTGTCTAATATGGGTAGAACTTCTGCACTAAAGAATGGCATTGTCTCCAACAGAAACTACTCGAACTGTACGTTTCCAAGGCTAAAATTGCACGCATACGCACTTACCCGTACTATTTCACTTAGCTACGTGGTATTTCACTTAGTTTCCATGGTATTTTACTTAGTTACGCGCTATTTTGCTTTTCCCCGTGCGATTTCAATTAAACAGCAATTTTTTCCCATACATTTTTGAATGGACAATTTACATACCATACTATTAAGCTTGAAATATCTATAAGAGACGTGCAATATTCTGATCATGTCAGAGACAACCTAATATAAAGAGGCAAACAATTAAATTTCCTTGGATGATGCAGGTAAGGATCAGTATACCAAAGGCTTCTGTTTAAGCCAGCCGCCTACCCAAAGTAAGCTAGCCATTTAACATGGTTTATTGTACCTGAGCTCCAGTAGCAAGCATTGAATTGTATTCTCTTAGTGTTCAGATTATTGGACAATGCATTTCCAAGAAGAAATAATTCTAATAGATTTTCTAAGTTATAACAGCCAATATATGGTTAATTAAACTTAGCCACATGTTTGTACTTATTGCCGAAGTCCTCCTCAGGGGTCAATGAGATCAAGCTCTCCGTGGTGATTTCTAAACACACTATAAACAACAGTATAACTGGTGGGCATGCTTACTGTTGATGAACAGTTGTGTTAACCATGGTAACTTCTACCGCAACAAATGAACTCCACTAAGTTTATAAGACCTAACTGCGAATGTCTCTCCTTTCATCTCCGTAGCTCTTTGCTGTCTTCTCCTGGTATTATTTTGAAGTCTTCTCTCCTGGGTTTCGAACTTCTTGCACCCGTGCTAATGTTTACATTTTAAAGTAGACTCAGAATGGACATGCAGTGACCTCTTTGAACCTTAGCTATATATTATATTACCAAAATCTCAATTGAGACACGTTTGTGAGGGGCTCGCTTCACTTGCCCTATATTTGAATTGCTACAAAGGTTCCCTCAAGAATAACTACCACTTGGTTACAAGCAGTTGGTTGCTATGACAATTACATAAATAGTGTCTAAAAATATAATTATACAGTGAACTGTTATATCACAAAAGAAAAACCAGTGTGTGTGTGTGTGTATGTGTGGGTGTGAGCACATGTGTACGCATGTCTGCAGGGCGGGTAAGGTTGGGCGATATACTGGTATTATAGTCATGATCGCTGTATCTGTCAATAACCGTCTGGCGGTATCGTGTCGGCTAGCAATATTGAAATATTGAAATATTGAATGAAAATCTAGAAAAACGGCCAAAACTTACCTGCGCGCGCATAATGCGTGGGAAGTGACGCGCACGCAATAGTCGAGCAGCTGTATTTTTATTCTCTTGCAAGAAGTAAGTATGGCAGACCCTGCGACAAGAGTACCGGAGCTACACAAGAAGCCTGGAAGCAAGAGTCAAGTGTGGAACTATTTTGGCTTGGAGAAAAAGGATGGAGAGTTTCAGAAGGAGACTGCAATTTGTCGCACTTGTTATCGAAGAGTGGCAACCAAGAACCAAGAATGGGAACACTAGTAACTTGCTTGCACATTTGCGCACTACCCATAGCAATCTTCACTTGCATGTAAAGGAGGCTATGATGAAAGAATCGCTAGCAACACTAGGAGCGTCAACTTCAAGGAAAAGGCCTGCTGATCAACTGTCACTTGCAGAGTCAGTGGATAGAGTACAGAGGTATGAACGAAAGGGCAAAAAGTGGAAAGAATTAACTGATGCTGTGATGTTTTACATTGCGAAAGACTGCTTGCCTCTCTACACTGTTGAAAAGCCAGGATTGAAAAATCTTGTGTCCACTTTTGACAGTCGTTATGATCTACCTAGCAGATCATACTTTTCAAGAACTGCCCTTCCTGAGCTGTATGCTGAAGTGAGATACCGAGTGAAGGCCGAGTTAGAGCCTATCACATATTTTTCAGCAACTACTGATCTTTGGTCCAGTGATGGTAGTTTGACCCCATACATTAGCTATACAGTACACTACTTGAACAATGATTGGAAACTTCAAAGTCGGTGCCTTCAGACAAAGTTTCTCCCTGAAGATCACACAGGAGAAGTTTTATCAGATTCGTTGGAAGATACTTTGAGTACATGGAACTTAGCAGTGGAGT
>WLWI01004300.1_pt1 | contig 12070 bp, 8 predicted proteins | sample 6701501 | NCBI WGS metagenome assembly WLWI01 (sample SAMN12718690, study PRJNA515312) | sponge metagenome | isolation source: marine sponge | host: Mycale hentscheli | place: New Zealand: South Island, Marlborough, Capsize Point | collected 2014-11-01
CGATCAAAACTTAATCAACAAAACAAGTGATTGCACAAACAACGGACTATGGAAAACCTGTTTACAACATAAGATAATACAACAATAAAATATAGCAATAACATAAAAGTTCTAAGTTCACTTGAGCGATGAGGTGGGGCAGATGCCACACCTCTCTTATGCCCGACCCACAGTCACACTTCAGGGATGTCATCTGTCTCGTTTAAGGTCATTACAGGAAGCACTGTTTGTCTAAAACTATAGCTGCTGTCACAGAAGATGTAGTGCAATTAGAACTATAAGAAGCTGAGGAAGAAGAGCCAGATTTTTACTTGGACACCACCAGTACAGAAGGAGCTGAGAAGTTATGGAAGATTGAGGTATGCTCCAATCACAATAAGGTGCAGTTCAAGGAAGGTACAGGGGCTGATTACGGCAACATCAGTCCTACTTGGGTCACTTATTGAGGTGCCTTAACTGCATGCTATTAAGACAGTATTATTCTAAGCCTCTGTATGTTGTTCAAGAAGCAATTATACCACCTTCGTTCTAGAGCAAGTTTTGCAAAAAATAATTGACTAGGTCTACCGGCCATACAAGGCCTAGAGCTACTAAAGCAAGTTGGTGATGTAGACACAGGAATAATACAGTGATAACTTATTTTTAGTTCTTGCTACATTCAGTCAAGAATACTCAATTAAATTCAGAGGTGATGCACCTCCACATGCGATTTTCACAAAGTTCCATTCGAACTAAGAGAGAAAGTGAAACAAGAACTCCAGAGTACGCCTAGGGGGTTATCTCTCCTGCCTACCCCATGGTGTGCTGGCATGGTAGTGATATATAAATATCAGGAAAAGAACGTATTTATGCAGATTTGCATCTATGTGATGACACATTTTTATATTTATATAGCTAGGCTTAATTATGCCCATTCGTTTTCTTGCTCAATGAACGGTAATTGTGGTTCTATAGTTCAATTGAACTTTCTCACTTAAACGGGTCTAATGAGAAGCCAAAGTAAAATGTGACAAAAAAAGACAGTTGTCAACAATTCATGATCCCTGGCTTTATCTACCAGTGCTCTAGCCACTGAGCTATGACAACCCACAACTTTTAAGACCTTGAAATTTTAAATTTATACTTTTGTGTAATACAACTTGCTGCAGTCTCGTACTCTTGTCCTGGGTTTGATTCCCTGGCGACAACCGAGATTTTTTTCACATTTTATCTTTGCTTCTCTTTAGATCCCTTTAAGTGAGAAAGGTTCAAATAGTTTTTATGAAGGCTCAGAACTTGTTGCCATTGTTACCTTCATTTCTTTTACTGAATGTACGTCCTTTTACCCACTTAGTTCATGATGATTTTAGTAAGCTAATTTGCAAAGAGAAGTCAAGTTAAAGTTTCAAAAGTTAAAACAATTGTTTCACAAAGCGTAAATCCTCTGGATTGAAGGACAGAAAAACTGAAGATTAAAGGAAAAATGAATTCATGAAAAAAAACCCTGAAGAGTAGAAAGGATGAGGATAAGAGAGAAGATGGCTCAGGAAGAAATAGAGCAGGATAAGGAAACTGATGTAGCTAAACCACAAAGTATTAGAGGATATTGAGAATTGGTAGAATTCATTATAATTTCCTAACTTGAAATGTTTGGTACATCAAGCACAACCATGCAGTGGGGACTTATTCATATTAAAAATGGCATTATTTGACCTTTTATTGAATTAATATTTTAATGTCATTATTATGTGGACATAATGTACATTTCTATTACCATACAAACAGATAAAGATCTGAAGGATTTAATGGATACTACAGATACTGAAACTATAGATATGGAAAAATATGACACTGATTTCAATATGGAAGTAGATGCATTAAATGATATTTTTTCACAAAAAACGGAAGACAGCCGTAGACTATTCGATGATGGTGGGTACAAAGTCTAACAGTTAATTATTGTATAATTATTCTAATAGTAAATCAATATTTAATATAAAAAATTGCACAATATTAAATGATAATCACTAAAGTAAGCAAATTTTCATTTTCATTGAAATTGTATTTTAGTTTAGCCTCTCAAAAAAGCAATAAACAAACTCTAAACAGTGTTCAAATACATACACAGACTTCTTATTGAACTGATCTTGTAGATGAAAATTCCAAAGAGACCATCAGTGGTTGGAGTAGTGATTTGGATAAAATTGATTCATTTAATCTTGATCAGTCCATTGTGGAAGACTATTTAAGAGAAAGTGAATCTTCAATAATGAAGTATGATAAAAATTTGGAGTATTTCGGACAAAAAAATGTTCCCAGTGCTGATTTGGCTACAAATTACCCAAATAACTTAGAAAACTGCAGTCAGCTTGTTGATGAAATAATTCAGGACAACCCACTACTAAAGAATCTATTCCTCTCCAATGAATCAAACAATTGTGCTACAAGTAAGTAATAATTATTTTACGTTGTGATGATATACTACACACTTAATGAGAAACTTTACGATTAATCACTAATTTTATATTTACAGTAGATAATTAGAAATAAAAGGAAAACTTATTCAGTTGTAACAGCCAATACAAACTCAACTAAGTTCAATTAAAAATAATAATACGCTTGTGTGTCAGTAAAGACGACCGACGACCGGCAGTGTGTTTATCTTGAATTATTCATGAGCTTAAACAGATTGTTAAAGCAAAGTCAATCCATTAATTGGTAAGGCGTCGTCACATTCCGTAGAAAGCGAATAATATTTATCTAAAAAGCGCGTGTAATAGTGGACGGGTAAAGCGGGTAGGTTTCTCAGAGGAATGCGAAAGTAGGAAGAGAAAGCTAAAGGTACAAAAGAGAGGGAAGAAGGCGATTAATATAAACATGTCTAGTGTGTGTTGTAAATGGTCTTATGCAACAAATTGTAATTGTACATCTGAGAAATAGTTTTAATTAACATTATATTAACATCATAGATCCATATATTTCAATACTAAATAATGACGATAGAAATTCTGAGTGGGAGGATTTATTAAAAACGATTCTGGATATGGAATTGGAGCCAGATGTTTCAATTTTGGATGACCACTCTTTGAACTTATATGATGATTCCGACAGTACTACTAACGAATTGATTGATGCTAATAATTTACCTCCAAGATATGCAGAATTTTCATCTCATGCAACTAGAAACAATAAAACAGGTATGATGTAGATTGTTGTGTACACTAATAATATATTGACTACAAATGAAAAAAATTAATGTGAATACGCAACTTAGCTCACTCAGTGAGAAAATAGTATGATTATGTCAGTGGCAATTCACCTTAAGGAACATATACACAACTTACATTGTAGATCTATGTTGAATTGAAATTACTATGACCAAAACTAAAGTAAAAATGTTCCAATTTTATAGCATTCGATGTTGTAAAAGTTGTAGTAATGAAGTTAGTCTGGATATTATATATTTTATATCATTCTAAAATAATAGTATAATTGTGTTTTATGTTTTTGAGTATGAGCTAGAAGCGATAAAGTTTACTACTAAATGAAAGCATAATATTAATTTTTTAGAGTCTTTAGTTTATTCTAGCAGCTCACATGTAATGTTCAGCAGATTGCAGGATCCAATGTAATAACATTCTAAAGTTGAAAGTGATTATTTTCAATGGCACCCTGAAGAGAAGTAGTGTTCAAGCTAAAATGCTCTCGGAGTTTACTGTAAACCTACCTGTTGAATCCAAAACTTTATACGTAGACTTTGTTAATACCCATTCACATTCATTACAAATTATACCAAATTATGCCAGTCTAAAATCTAGCTTGCCAAATATTGTGCTAGTCTTAAAGTCTAGCTCAGAAAAAAACATGGTAGATGAAGTAATAAATAATTGTGGAATATTATTTCAATTTATTAAGAATACATTATACAGTATCTATGTTATCTACTTAATTAAATTGAAATTGTCATTGCAATATGAAGCAATACATGTGTGAACACTCAGCATTACTATAAACTAGTTAGCTATTACAAAGACAAAAGAATAATATATTTGGAGTGGTCGATAATAATAATGCCAATTATAGCTCATGCAAGTCGATATATAAAGCTTGAGTAAGTCTATATGCGATTCATGCAATGAAACAGTAGACGTTACTGCTGTTTTGATAAGAGAAGAAGATTAACATACAATTGACACTCACCTCACTAGTAGTTTTAATGGGTCCCAGCACTCCAGTAAATCATGAGATAGTGTAATGCAAAACTGCCGTGAGCGGCAAGAAATTATTTGTCACGTACTTATGGCGTGACTATAGGAGGCATTACCAACTATAATTGAATGGACTAATTATAACTAGCTATTAAAAAAAGTCTAAACAAAAGATTCAGACTAGTGACCATTTTGATGCTTGTTTCAATCTTTGGGAGGCTGCAATTTTTGAGATCCACTATTTGTTGTGACAGAATGACTACCTTACTACTGAATGATTGACTGTCTACTTACTGACAGACAAACTGAATACTATAACTCTGTCACACATGCCTACTGAGAGTTAATATAGTCATCTGGGCTGAGATAAATAATTAGTCGAGGAAAGCTTACTTGAGTGCAATAGATAATATATATATTTGCATGCAATTTATTTATCATTGGCATTACTTCTATACTGTTGCCTAATAATAAAGCAATACACAATAAAGTTCAATGCATACAAATATGCATACATATATATAGAAATTTTAAATATATGTAGTTAGAAAAAGGGAAGAAGAATTTTAGTTTGTTTTTATACAGATAATGAGGATGCGTATGGTGTTACTGAAATAATTAGTAAAACATCATTAAATTTATTACTGAGATGTATATCGTATAGTACACCAAAATGGACATTAAATGGAAAATCTTTAAATAATAATAGTAATAATAATAATTACCATATAACGAAGTATGCACTAGTTATTTCTCACATCACAGTTGAAAATAGAGGAAAATACATTTGTAGGACTACTACAGCAAAGGGATACATGCAAAGAAAACATTATAACTTGCACGTTACATGTAAGTTATTACATATCTGGAATATGACATCATGTAATAATATTGATGTATATAATAATAAGTTCCTCTTTTCCTTTGTCCGCCGGCCCCCCCCCCCCCCCCCCCCCCCCCCCCCCCCCCCCCCCCCCCCCCCCCCAACACCCCCCCCTCCCCACCACCCAGCCTGGCCAAGAGAATATAATATTTATTTCAGTTTACATTCGCCCCAATAAAGTCTCTTCAATTTATATAATTGCTCTTCATGCCCCTATGAAGTTTCCTCAATTTCAATATTTCATACTAGCAAGTACCCCGCCACCTTGACGTATTGCAAAGTAGGAATGCAGTAGCACAAGTTATCTTACTCAGTTATCATTCTCTACCATTGCTTAACGTTACATAAGTTTCCCTCTCCTGCTCTCTTTTTTCCGAACTATCTGAGCTTTTCTTCTACCCCACCTCTCCTATCTTCAGCTCTTTTTCTTGAGTCATGGAACCCCCTTTTACTTTGTCTATGTCTCCTGCTTCTGAATTTCTGTCCTACTTTGAGAAACTTTTGACTTCTATTTCTACTTTAGCCTTTCTTTTGAAAACTAACCGTCGTCTTTTCTCATCGATTCCACCCGCTTTTTAGTTATAATTAATCGCTGCCTTTATGCCTTCTCTTCCCTTCCATTTTAAACCTACACTGCCTTACCTCGCCGATTCCATCCGCTTTTCAGTTACGATTAATCGCCTTTTACCTTCTCTTCCGTAATTTTGCCTTCCTTTTTGAAACCTATTGTCAATAGACCGTCTGCATTAGGCGTGGCAAATAGGGGGTGTAGTTTCCTGTCGGCCATGTTGGTGTACACGTTGCGTGCTGACTACCGATGATTTTGGACTCCAGGGTTGGGATGAGCAACCACAATAGCAACAAGGGGTTTCTGCCAGGTTATACGGCTTCACTGCAGCATACCAGTAAAGTGAGATACGAGCAAAAGCTATGTATAATAGCTGGCATTGATCCATATGAATCCTGTAGAAGTGAGTGGCTGGACGATGTCGATCTGTGGCCAAGCATCACCTCAGTAAACATAGCTATGTACTTGCTTATCACCCCAAGCCCATATACTGGAGATGATCTACTTAATTATAAAAGTATGGATTGTTACAATAATTTCCTGTCTGGATGGGTAAGGGAAATTTTGGTCAAAGGTCCCAAAGGATGATGTTAGATTAGTTATTGCTAAAGTAAGTTAGCCATAATCATTTGGTGCATTTTTCATGTACAGTATTATTTTAATGATAGGTTAATCATTCACAACAAATGAGTGAAAAGCCTCTAACTCCTTGGGTCGTTGCTGAGGCTGGTGGAAAGATCGTGGCTGGTCATTGCGATTGCATGGCAGGATTAGGGGAAACGTGCTCACATGTTGCAGCCATGCTTTGGGCCATTGAATCAGGTATTCGCCTAAGAGATTCTAGGACTGTAACACAAAAAAAGCGTACTGGGTGATTCCCAACGGTGTCAAACAAGTCCCCTATGCACCTGTGAAGGAGATAAATTTTGTAGGGAAAAGGCAAATTCATAAACGCATCACTCCGACTCCATCCCGTAGTTGTTCACCGTCCCCTATGTATCAGTCATCACCATCAAGCCCTACTCCAGGTTTTACCTTTCCTCTAGAAGGTTGTCAATCTAGTTCAACTTCAGTCCATTCGTCTTCATCTCCATCAACTTCTCGTTTGTTACAACCACTTACAGATGAAGAATTGAAAGGGTTTTTTTCATCATTGGCATTGACTTCCTCCAAACCAGCAATACTTTCCATCATTGAGCCATTTAGCTCAAATTATGTCCCAAAATCTTTAGATGAAAACCTTCCAATGTGTCTCCTTGATTTAATGAAGCCAGAGAATCTGAAAAAGGACTATGGAGAGCTTTTGACACTGGCTAAACAAAGTATAGTCACTGTTACGTGCACTCAAGCTGAAACTGTGCAGAGTAAAACTCTCTCTCAATCAAAATGCCTATTATGGCACCGTATTAGAAGTGGTCGAATCACTGCATCAAATTTTAAAAGCGCCTGTCATGCAAATGAAGCTTCACCCCCAAAAAGTCTCATAATCATCCGGAACTTAAGAAATTTACGAGTGTAGCAACATCATGGGGCTCAGAGCATGAAAAGACAGCTCGAGATATGTATGAATGTTTGTCAACTAGTGCACGTGAGGAATTTAATGTATGAATGGTATTTTTGTTTCTTTTGAGTTCTTATATGTGATGTTTCTGTTGTATAAAGGTTGAAGAATGTGGTCTATTTTTTAACCAAGAGCATCCTTTCCTTGCTGCCTCTCCTGATGGATTAGTGACCTGTTCATGTTGTGGAGAAGGTTTATGTGAAATTAAAGTATGTTTAGAACTCAGCTGCCATTGAAGAAAAAAAAAGAAAGATTAATTATCCTTATTGCTTATTTATATCACAGTGTTGTACAGTCACAGGAATCAATCACTTCAGGAGGCAGCTGAAAGTACTGCATTCTGTCTCTATAATAATCAAGGAAAGTTAGAATTGATAAAGGATCATGCCTTTATTATCAGGTAAATGCATAGTTATCACTTGAAAAAATAGTCATAAATATTTATCAATTCTGAATTATGTGTAAAGGTTCACTACCAAATCTTTTGCACAAAACGTAGTTATTGTGACTTTATAGTGTGGACAGAAAGAGATATTCACATTGAACGTGTTTATCCTGATGAAGAGTTTTGGTCCCGAAATATGCCCAGAGTTCAACAGTTCTTCACAACTGCCATCTTACCAGAATTGTTGGGAAGATTTCCCTTCTGATTGTGGTCCAGTGTCAAGTTCAAGTCAATCAACTTCAGCACAGACTTAATGTTATTGCCATGGGCCAGATGAAGGAGACATGGTAGGATGTGACAATTCAAGTTGTGTCCACCAATGGTTTCACCTGGAATGCCTTGGCTTGAAATCAATGCCGAAGACAAAGAAATGGTTTTGTCCTGAATGCCGCAAACTACCTGAATTTCAAATTAGGAAGAAAAGGAAAATAGCTAACTAGCTGGCTAACAATGTGGTTATAATCATAAAACTACTTGTTCATTGTTCACTGATTACATATGTTTAATAAAAAAATAATGATAAAGTACTAGAATATCCATTCAATCAAAAGGAATAACTGAATCACATATATTATTCACAAGAGCACAAGATAAAGTAACAATTTTGTCTAGTGTAGTTTCTTTGCCATTTGTTGAAATTACAAAATCTATCGGTTGAGTGTCACTAAGTAATGAATACTTTTTTCTCACATTCCCAATTACTCGTTCGACGTGTATACGTACATTGGCTATACTTCTTTTCTGCTCAACTGCAATTGGGTCCAACTGTTTCTTGTTCTTGGTAAATGCAGGAATCACTACTTTAGAAAAATTTACAATGCTACTGATTTTTTAATATCAAAGCAAGATGCTTGTCGCTTGTTCTGCCACCCCAGCCATTTGATATAAAACTAACAGTACCTTGAGGAGTAATTCCAATTAAATATTTAACAGTATTTTGATGCTTATAGGCAGAATATGTCTGTGTTCTAGCTAACAGACTTGTAGGACGATCCAAAAATATTTCAAAACAATCGATGATCACCACGCAACTGGGAAAGTTTTTACGAAATGCCATTGGCATCGTCTTTCTCAAGACCTCACGGTCAGGCCACCTTACTAAAGGCTTGAGCTTTGAATGTAATAAGTCAACTACACGTAGAAATGTACGACTGATGGTCGAATTATGTACATTGAATCTATACCCTATGTCTTGAATTTGTAAATTCAGACACAGTCTTATCAGTATTTACTTGAAAATACATTGTCCACTATACTACTGCGAAGGTAAGTCTGTGTTACACAGGTGCACGTCCAGTTGTGTCAAAGCATTGTGTGTTACAACCACTACTTAGCTAAAGAATATCACAAAGAAAACTTTTGTATTGTTTTGTTGTAGTTTTTTCCCTTCAATTCAAGCAGTTGCAGAGAGTTGTTACTATGGCACTGAAATCCCTTTACCGTGTATGCTAAATTAAAAAACTGGACCTAATTTTCAGTAGCTTCAGTGTTAGAAGTCAAAATCATTCATATAAAAATAGTTCAGCGAGCGAGCGAAGCGAGCGAAGCTGACTCTCAGTCGTGTTCAATTGAGATTTCAGATATATATAGGTATGTATGCGTACGTCAAAAATTTCGCCCGCGCTTCTGATTACGTAAGTTAGGTAAAGCGTTCACAGTTCCAGTATTTTTCAATTAACGAACGAGCGCGGAAAATCCTGCTGCACTGCCTTACACAACTTTGGTTCAACCAAAAAGTTAATAGCTACTCTCTTAAAAAGTTTATAGCTACTCTCTCCTTGAAACAATTGTGAAGTCTTTGTCAAGCTGCGCTTCTTTGCCACTGCTTTCGAAGTTTATCCAGGTAATTCTGTTGTTGTTAACTCTTCATGCCTAATCATTGCTATTATTTAGCGATTTCCTTCACAAATCATCTTTACCTATACTCATATATTTACTCGCTCGCCATGCATTTGCGCTATTCGAGCGCACCACTAGTATATATATGCATGTACGTATGCATGCCATTTTGTACTTTGACCCTCACATTTTTGTGTTCGACCTAGTCCCCACACTTCACTAAACAAACTCCTTTGCTTTGTCACTCTTTACCTGTATCATCAAATTAGGTTTCTGATTTTTTGCTGATGCAGTTAAGTCTTACATACTTAGAGTTCATTTTCTATCTTGGATATGCGCAGTTTCTCACAGTATTGATCTTACTTGAAAATTCAGTGTCCAATAGTCAAGTCACACTAGTATGTCATGTTATCCGACAAGTTAGTGTGAAGATGTAGAGTGCTTACAATATGGCTTAGCTAAAGAATAAGATAGTGTAAAAATTTTAACTATATACCAAATAAACATATTAGTTCCCGTTGCTGTATTGTTACTAGGTGTACTAACTTGATAAGTGTGCACTATTTTTTGCCTTTAGCCATTTCTGCGAAAATGCTGATAAGCAAAGTTGCTAGTGGTAACTGGGCATGCGTAAACGGGATCTAACATAGTTATGCTCTAACTATTACTTAGCTTCGTTCTCATAGTTTTTGTGGCTACTACTATAATAAACAAGTCACCATTTAAGATAAGACTATAAAATGTGATGTAATTCCTTAGAAATACATACTGTTTCTGATTTATTTATGTTTTTTAAGTGAAATTGTTGCAGAGAGTGGAAACCTTACCATTTGTGGCAACAGGGGCCAAGGCCCACCTTTATCTCAAGACAGGGAGGCAGCCCCCCTTCCCCCCATTTTGTTTACAGATTTGTGTATATGGGCGACACTTTATTGAAGCTTGCAAGAGATTTTAATATTATGTTTGGTGCGTGGGCAACCTCTTCTTTCCCATGAGTGCCTAATTATATACATGTAGGTCTGAAAACCATAATTGAACTGAGAAATGAAGTTGTCAATCATTGTTTATGACTTGTTGTGCATTGAAATGAAAAGAGGAGTACTATATTTGTGGCAAACCTAAACACATAAATTGTTGTTTACTCTATCAACTAGCAATGCATAGCCAACTATTAGAGCCACTGTAAAACCACAATTCTTTTGTAGCACATTTAAATGGCAAGTGTCGATCATATCAAATTCTTCTGTTTAGAGGATTGTATAAAGAGTCTTTGTAATACTACTTTACTACTTTAATTATTGTTAAATAGTAATTGGACTTCGAATCCATTGTTAAAATTCAGAGGGGTAGGAGAAAAGGGGCAGGAGGGGCAACTGCCTCCTCCCACATTTGGCCGCCACTTTTTCATATTTTCATAGAATAGTAAGAGTGAAGCCAGTGGTATCTGTTTATTTCAATTTAAATAGGGTTATAATTTCATTTTTTGGAATTTCTTCACAAAATTTGAACATCTGTCCTGAGCTAACCTATATTTATTCTTAACTGTGACTAGGGAGATCTTGCAGTGTTACTCTTAACTTTCTACTGAGGTATAGCTCTGAGTTCTCTCTTTTTACTTTATCGTAAGGATAAAAATCATATACCTGGGTTCGCTAGCTCACCATTTGTGCTGCTGATGTGCATCAGTAGCTGGATTTAGCCATCACTTGACAACCATTATTATGATATTATGGTGATTGAAACTTAATGTTGAAAATATTTAAATGGGTGTGGCTTTAGCTCCAAGTACTGTTGGGTCCCTCCATTTCAAACTATGTTCGTATGCCCCTGTACTAATATAATATGTCAATGGCTACATAACTACTTGTAGCTACTTTTAGGACTAAATAGACTAATGATTTTTAAAACTAGGCAAACAGGATCTAAGACATTAACTTGAGGCAAACTATAATAGCATTTATTACTTTTGTATACAGATTTTGTAATCAACTTTTGCCAGATTCTACTTTGTGTGTATTACTTCCGCACAATGGCTCACTCAGAACTTGTGCTGAAGCACATCCCTTTATAGTACTACATTCAATGACTTGATCATTTGATCATTATGACAATTTGAATAATACTGAGGAATATATAGTGCACAAAGCATTTCATGTACATATCTAATTTTATTTTTTAGATCGATCAAAAGAATTATCATACTCAGATTCAGATTCTTCTGTTCTACGAAAACTAGAAGCAGATTGTTCAGCTATGTCAAAAGAAATATCTTTAAAAGTATCAGATCCAGAAGTAGATGCAGAGACAATACGCCTTATACAGGAATTTAATACACTTTTACATAAGCTGGAGATGTTTTTAAAGTCCAATATAAAATTGGTGGATCAATTAGCTTGGTTAGATAATGCACTAATTCCACAACCACCCATATATAGGGATAGTGAGTACCAGAAAAAAACAGATTTATTGTCGAATGTGATGCTACTTATATCAGCACACTGTTCTTTTTTCAATTATGAACTATTGAAACAAGTATTTGAATATTTACAGTATAAAGATGGAAAAGAATTAATGCAAATATATGAGG
>WLWI01004301.1_pt1 | contig 12070 bp, 5 predicted proteins | sample 6701501 | NCBI WGS metagenome assembly WLWI01 (sample SAMN12718690, study PRJNA515312) | sponge metagenome | isolation source: marine sponge | host: Mycale hentscheli | place: New Zealand: South Island, Marlborough, Capsize Point | collected 2014-11-01
ACTTTATAAATTCTGTATACTTGTCCTGATAATCTTAAAACCCACTTCAGATACATACAGCGAGTTAAAAATAGCTATGATTATTGAAAGTAAACTTGACAGGTCCCAGATGAAGAAATGCTGAGAGCGAAATTGGCTGGCAAAATAATCAATTTCATTCTGTGTAATGGACGCATTTTGAGATTAGAAGCAGTGACAGTAGAAATGTGTTTCAAGTGACACTGGTCAACAAGGAAATTCCCACACTGTAGGATATGTAGCTACCCTACACCTATGGATAGTTATAGGAAAGTATTGACAGCATGAGGACATGCACAAAATTTCATTTTTGGCCTGTGTGATCATTATTCTTTGAGAGAACTCAATAAATAATTAAAAATGTATTTGAAAAACAGCTTATCAATATGTACCTTCTTTAAGTCTGAAAAATAACGACAAGCAAAATTATTCAGTAGTATTTAAATTACATGTACAGTTTAAATACAAATTATGTAGCTATTTAAACTTAATCCTGATCTTGACTGAGTGTGAGAACTCAGCTATGCCAACACAACAAATCGTTAAATGGGTAATACAATAACCTTAAACTAGAGTTAACTAGCGTCACACACATTACCTATATACAATAGGAGACTTGTGGACTTTAAGTCGGTGGTAATTTAATCTGAAAAAATTGAATAGAGCCAGACTATTCCAAAAAGACATTTCCAATCCCAAAACATTTTCCAAGTTAAATTCCAGAATTAATTGCGCGTGAGCGGTTACAGTGTCACTCATTCATTCCTTCTGTCTGTCTGTCAATAATGATTCTTGAGGTTGGCGAAAATTCAAGCATTTGTAGCGATATTAAATTTCCAAATGTTTCTGTTTAGGCTTAATTGCTCTGATAATTGAAAATAGCTAAATTTTCGGATCTTAAGGGTAGGTGAGGTTAACATCCTGAAACTAGTTTTAGGAAATCTTGAGAGAGGTACTGGTATTGAAGTGGAGGGTTGTGCACAGATAGCACTGAGGGTTCGCATCACTGGTACTCTAGTTCTATTGTTCTTCACGGGTATAATTATTCTAAATATATGCAGGGAATAATTTGGAAGGATCTAGCTATACATTGCCTATACAATACCAAATTTAAATTATCTAAATTGTGCAATAAATAGTGTCCAAATAGCGATGATGTAGCTAAACCTACTTCAAAATTCTAGTATGAGCAAATTATAGTCACAAATTTAAATATGGGATAATGTCAGTAATTCATGACTTCACCTTTAGTTGTCAGAGTAGATTTGTAGCTGCTGTTCTTTGCAAGCTCAACTTCATTGGTCATTGTTGTAGCTGATAAAGTGACCTATGATGTGATAAAGCACAAAGAACTTCAAATGTAAAACTACTGGTCACACCTTGTATCACATGATTGTATAAAACATGATGAGCAAATAACTAAGGCTTCTACTGTGAATTTTGATTATTTGTGTTGCTGCTTAGATCTTGTATGAGTGCTCAGATTGAATCAGGTATTAATATTGTTTAAATAATTTTTTACTTGCAATCATAGAGCAGGAAAAAATGCAATCAAATATATATTATAGCTACTTCATTCATATTGGCTTTGCATGTTATATCTCTTTAAATTACCTTAGATTAGACTTCAGCAACATTTTACATGATAGCTACTTAGCCAGTACATGAGTAATTTAATAGATTTTACTTATTGCAGACTAATTGATATTATTTAGTTATTTAAGTAAGATGTCGGCTTATACACTCATAGAGCTCATTCGTGTGTATTTATCTAAACTTAAGAATAATATTGTAACACTAGTGGATCAGCCAATGCTATATTGAATTGGTACACAATGAAGTAAACAATTGTATGATGTCAACCAGCTCTTGCTTGAGAGTCTGTGACTGTTGCACTCATCAGGGTTGAAAATATATTCTTGGAGACACTTCAAAATGTGCATGTTTACTGTACAAAGAAAGAGTTTGGAGGATTTCAGTGTATAAAGGATATTATAAAGTTTAGTAGTTTTGCGATTGTAATTTTGCTAGTTGACAAAAGAGATTGTATGTTGTTGCATTTGGCTCATGATGCTTCTCCATGACTCTGTGTTTCAGCACACAAAATTTTTTCAAATGTCTGTTAAATGTTAATTTACCTTTAGTAGTTAGATAGATGTAGGATTTGTAGCTGCTGTTCTTTGCAAGCTCCCAACTTCATTTGTCATTGTTGTAGCTGATAAAGTGACCTGTGGTGTGATAAAGCACAAAGAACTTCAATAATGTAAAACTACTGGTCACACCTTGTATCACATGATTGTATAGAACATGATGAGCGAATAACTAAGGCTTCTACTCTGAATTTTGATTATTTGTGTTGCTGCTTAGATCTTGTATGAGTGCTCAGATTGAACCAGGTATTAATATAATCCAAATCCTTTTTTAATGATTCAGTCATTCTTGGCTGAAATAATTATAATAATAGGAATATTTTTCTCTTTTTTACAGCCAATATTTTACGGTTAAGTTATAATTAAAATATTGGCTGTTAAAAAGAGAAAATTTTTACTATTATTATAATCGTTTTTTACTTGCACTCATAGAGCAGGAAAAATGCAATCAAATATAGCTACATGTATTTCATTCACATTGGCTTTGTGTGTTATATCTCTATAAATTACCTGAGATTAGACTTCAGTACCACTTGAAATAATAGCTACTTAGCAAGTAAGTAATTTAATATGATATAGATTTCACTAACTGCAGAATAATAGATCATTAGTTATATACGTAAGATATAGGTTTATACACACATAGAGCTCATTTGTGTGTATTTATCTAAACTTAAGAATAATATTATAGCACTAGTGGCTAGGCCTACATTGGATTGGTACATAGTCAGGTTTTAGCACAAAATTTATTCAAATGTCTGTTAAAGGTTAACTTTCATAATCTCTTTTAAAGATATTAAATTGGTCTTATTTTTTTTCCAGAGAAGCATGTAAAAATATCATCCCACCATTATCTTGACAATAATGCATAATAAACTAATAAATCGCAGATAGAGGAGTAAATTTTTCTATTTTTAGCTATTTTTTAAATTATAGTATTTAAATATTTCATTAGCTATGTCACCATTATTATTTTATATAAAAGTGCCATGCATTACCTAAGTTGATCCACCTTTGTAGCTTTATTAAGATTAAGCTTCGTCAGCAGACACTGTCATGATGATATATATTATGTATCTATGCTAGTAAAGCTAAATGTACACAGTTGATTTGTGGATGTCATTCTGTATGGAGAGAGATGCTGTGGTATTGCACGAAGAACTTCAACAATGAAGGATGACATAGCTACACACCTTGTATCACACAATTTTATGAAACAATATGAACAAATCGCCAAGGATTCTATTGAATGTTTTGGTTATTCATACGACTGCTTAGATCTTTTGTGTATGCTACTGATTGAACCAGGTACCACTCCTGTTCACATCATTCTTTACTGACACTCATCCTACTTGTAGTTAAGAATAGCTACTTCATTCACACAGATTTCTAAATTCAGGTAATCTTTAGCAATACTGAATCTATGAACTTAGCAAGTTCGGTATGTAATATATTACATGATATGATTTTATTCAAAGCAGACTAATGCATTATTAATTGTTGAGTATATATACACGCAAACATATATACAACGAAATTTTTGCATATTAGCTATGTATATAGAATTCAACATAAAATCGATTTTGTAGAAGACTAAATTGCGGATGCAGTTATAAATACCATTCTGTATAAGTTAATTAGTTCTTGAAAGATGTTGTAAACTATAAACTTTCACGCAGTGTTTTATTTAATATGTAACTATATCTAAATTGATTGGGTTTATTTACAACTATGGTTGTTGCAAAATTTGCCATATATTATAATGTAGCTAAAATGTAAGTGGTTCTAAAAGATAATAAAGAACAGCATAACAATAAAGTGATTTATACCTTTATCAACCATTCCCATCAATGCAGGACCTGAAAGGAATTGGTTGCATGTATATCTTTATACAATTGTATGCTTCAAGTGATCTCATGTTATTCTCAGAAATAGTAATTATCTCTCAGTAAATGCTGTACACAAGTAAGCTCTCCATGGAGTACTTTAATGTAATAGTAATGGGTAGTTCACTAGCTGGAGGTCCAATTGAGTACTCTAGGCAAAAGTATAACTGATCCATTTCCTGTGGTGGTGGCACTCAGTTAACAATGTCATAGGTGTGGTTTGGGTGAGGGAGAATATATAAGGAGGTAGTTTAAAACTCTCTTTATAACTCTCAAGACTCCCACAAGCTCAATCTGTTAGGATGATGTACATTATTTTGCTGTTATTAGCTCTATTCGGAGCTGCCTTGTCTCAGACATCATTATCAGCTGCAGACAAGCAGACTATTTTAAATGAGCACAACAGACTCAGAGGAATGGTCAGTCCTACTGCTGCTAACATGCTGAGGATGGTGAGTCTGGGAGGATGGTACAAGATAAGAGTCCAATGTTTACTTGATCACATCCACTTAAAAATTATTATGAAGTTACGGGTGATAGCTAACTCAATATGTATGTGATGATCAATGTGGACTGTTTACTCTAACAATCTATTTAGATAATGTAAACATAGGGGTGTGATATTAGATATTAACAAATAAGATAATGGGAATGAACATGAGCCTTGAAATTAAATTGACATACTAGTTTAAACATAAGAGAGATAATTTCCCCCATAAGTATCATAATAGCTTCTGTCATGCAAGACTAGTTATTGTGTATATAACTGGAATAAGAACATCAAGTTGTAGCAGTGTTATCACTATATCCGTTACTATGCATTGTATATGTTACTACTACTGGTTGCCATAACTGGCTCACACCAGTGTTGTGGTAATTGCAATTGGTAATTGTAATTAGCTGTAATCATTACACTATCTGCAGTAATTGTAATTGTAATTGTAATTGCAACCTGTAATATGCAAGTAGTTGGGGTCAAAGACCAATTTGGTAAAGGTTCAGTTCTAAAGCACATGGCTGAATTAAAACAAAATTACAAACTTTGTGGGCCCTATTACAACTTATCCTGAGGAGGCGATGTGATGTAATTGTATGTAATTGCTAACAGATTTGTTGTAATTAGTTCTTAAAGGTGTAATTGGTAATTGAAATTGTAATTGAGAAGCAAAATTTAAAGTAATTGTAATTGTAATTGATTACTTTACTCATGTAATTGCCACAACCCTGGCTCACACTAGGTTCATGATAGTGTATACATATGAGATCAAACTCTATTCTAATTCGTTAGTAGAGTAACTTCAATAATTTTAACATTACTTTCCCTTAGTTTTTTGGCAATATTTCTGCATAGACTTAAACTTTATTTAGGTATGGAACGATGATTTGGCTCAAGTTGCTCAGAGTTACGCAGATGTTTGCAATTTTGAGCACAATAACGATAGAGTTTCTCAGCAGAGTACATTTACTTCTGTCGGTGAAAACATCTTTGCCGCAAGTGGATCAGCTGATTATGCTAGTGCTGTATTGTCCTGGTACAATGAAGTGAATGATTATACCTACTCGAACCACTCCTGCTCAGCAGTTTGTGGCCATTACACTCAGGTTAGATTCAGGTTTGATTACTTGCAGGACAATCAAAGCTATATACACAATGCCATTTAATGCACGATGCACAACGAAACTTGAAAGAGGACATTTATCTATTATGGATTATATTGTGCAGTTTTAAGTCAAGTTTTTCTGCCAATTTTCTATAGTTAAATAGCTATAGTTTGAGTAAATTAATAAAATAAATGCTTGAAAATTTCATTCAGTGGAGAAATTTGATCAGCAGTGCGACAGCATGTCACAACGTTGCCTTTTGTCATCTGTACCTTCATATCTGTATACATTGCAGGTAGTGTGGGCCTCATCCCACAGTGTAGGCTGTGGAGTTAGAAGATGTGATAATCTACAAAATGTGAATAATGGAGCCAACTGGCTTGTCTTTGTCTGCAATTATGGACCAGCGTAAGTTAAAATAGTACATTCTATCTATTCGAATATAATGCTTTCTAAACCTACCTTTATATAGGGGTAATTTTATTGGCCAGCATCCATATGTATCTGGACCATCTTGCTCACAGTGTCCTGCAGTGAGACCATTTTGTGAGAGCAATATATGCTGTAAGTTGCACTTGTAGTGTATTAAGTATCAAATTAATATACCATAGTTGATGCCACTTCAGAGAATACTACCGCTATAGAGTCTCTAAAGGCCTAGGAAGTAGTGGCCCAAGGACAAAGAGGGCACAACACTGAGGGCCTGAGGGACCCTAAATATGGCAGTTTATGACAGTTGTGCAGTACCTACCTAATTTAGAAAGTAGGAATATACTTAACAACATTGAAGTGCATCCCCTGACAACTTTTACAGCATTAAAACGTCTTATTTTCGAGTAGCTTTAATACTGTGCGACAATTCCTTAGTAATACTTGTATGTTTATGTCTGAAAATGCTGCAGCAAGTGTTTACTATGGCATTGAAATCCTTCACCATATGTAATTAGAATTTTTTTGATGTTAAGTACTCTTTTGTCTAAAAATACTACATATTTAGGTAGCCAGAGATACTACAGAAGCTACTACTATTTGGGTTGCATGTATGGATTTAGTGAAGAGCTCGACTATGTAACATGCTTATAATTTCTATAATCATATTCATGCTCTGATCATTACACACACACATTACATCATCTTGATTCATGCTGATATGGACCTCACCACAAGTTCATACCGAGAGTGTATCAGAATAAATCCTTGAGAACTACTCATAGTTGCCAACAATCTCGGTTTAGCTGGGGTCATTCTTGGATCCTGCGTATGAAATTCTCCCAGATTTTTAAAGCTTTTGTCGTCACCACCCTCTTTTAGCTAGCAGTCCCATGCGCCCAAGTGAACTGCAATACAATTTCCAGGAAATTGCTACATCAATCTCTTCCTGTCAGCTAAGTAGTTAGTTTCCCAAATTTGTTACATATTAATCCAAACTTGCCCACCTATAGTGGACAAGCAGGTACAACTGATTATTAATAATAATTCACTTATAACTCTGCCACTAATCTAAAGCAATATACCACAGTAGTCCGCTCATTTAGATTAATTAGCCAATTTACTCAAACTAAGTTCATATGACAACAAAAAGACATCAGCACACTGTATCCACATGCTTAGCTATAGTTGGAGAAGAAATGACAACTCATCCTCCTAAAAGAAACCAAGTCACAGTGCCTCTTTTTGAGCAATTGTATAAAGGAGTGTCCATGACTTGGGAGAAGTTCTAAAGGTAATAATACTGTATCTTATAAGGTACAATTACAATTTATATTTAAAAAAATCAATGAAAATACGTGATTTATATGCAAGGTGCACATTCTGCTCTTCTGACTTCAGGGTTACCATGGAGGAAAGAATGGTGTTGCTCACATCAGCAGCAAGAGACACAAAGATGTAGGAATGACAGTTTCTATTTCTAAATGTGTGAAACCATTGTTTTGGCCAGACAGTAGCAACATCACCATCAATGGTAGGCCTTTATGGGCTAGTTTTATAGCAAAGCACATCTGACCTTCTTAGCTAGTGATTATGCAAACAGACTATTCAGAAAACTTTTCATGATTCAGAAATTGCTAAGAAGTTTTCATGTGGTCGTACTAAGGACACAGCTGTAATAAAGGAAGCCATATCTTAACATAAGAAGGCTGTTAGCATACTTTCATCTTCAATTTCCATGCCTGTGGTAAATGTGGGGAATACATCTAATCTGTTTAGAGCTTTAAAAATTCATTGGAGTGTCATGGGCTTGATTTCACTAAGGCTATATCATTCATGAGTGACACATGGTATGAAGGGGGCACGCTCTGGTGTCCAAAAGCTCATTAAAGAACAGAATACAACTCTGTATGATGTAGGTTGCACTTGCCATCTTGCGAATCTCACCATCAAAGCTGGCTCACAGGAAATGTTTGTGGACATATTGTGCTTGTGGGTAGGCGATCTGCTGGCCCAAGAGGTAAGGTCAGTTCTCCCGACAAGGTCTGCTTGAGACTCAATCACCGAAGGTAGACACTAAGGCTCGGCAACGACTATTACTTGAAGAACCCTAGTGAGTGCTGCCACCAGAGTTCTCCCAGATGGCTAGCCCTCTCCCTGAAGTCTAAATTCAGTTTAGGGTTTAAACTAACATTAGGGGAACTAATTATACGCAAGCCGCAAGCGGGTTTGAGTTTTTATGTAGCTCAAGACCTGCATGCGCACAGGTATGAAGGTGTGGTCACGGAATAATCTGGGCACAAAATATACATGCATGCATAATAATCTAAATAGGTGCAACACACAGAACTACAATTGGATGGCATGAACCACGATGCTTATAACATTACACATACAAACTTTAATGACACAAAATGACTATTAAATAACTGTGTCTTCTTTATCCTCTTCATCTCTCTTCTATCTTCTCATCCATCTTTCTCTTTCTTTGTCTTGTCTGTCCTCTTCTCTGTCTTTCTCTCTATTCTTCCGCCCACAGTGCTACTTTCAGCATAGCAGTAAAATAAATCAAGAGTTTGTAGATAATTGGCATTCCATGTTCTCTTCTGAGCCTGGTGAAATCCTCAAGCATTGCCTGACTTGCTGGTAAGCCTCCGTCATTGTGCAGATCAATACTTGAAACAGATAGATGGCTTTCTTCCTTATTTTTCCTATCCTGCAGTGAACAAACAGCAAAAGTAATTAACATTGCATATAGGTTACAGAACCCCATTCTCAAACCTACTTTAAACTTTTGGTCTATGTGCTCCCTTGTATGGACTGCTTCAACTGGCTGTTTTAAAAAATCTTCAGAGAGCACAACATGTGAGCTATATAATGAAATGAATAGGCTTGTCAGATAATATTCTGCCAACATTTTGACCACGGAGAGTAATTGGAGTCCCATCATAATTTAAAATTGCTTGGTTTTGATGCTACCAAGCAGCTACCGATGAAAATCCGTGAATAGGCGACAATTAATAGTAACATGATACAAAACCTTTCTTAGGTTCAATTCAAAGGTTTAATCTCTAACATTTTCAGTTGAAGGTGACTCGAAAAATCTTGATAAGTTGGTTATAAAGGAAATTGAGAAATATATTGCAATCCTAGAAAAAATCTGACTAGGGAACAGCACATATTCAATACAAGAAACCAGCAGATCAGTGAAACTATCGATTAATATGCCACAGACCTACGCAGTAAAGCCTAGAGTTGAGATTTTGGGAATCTAATTGACAACTTTGATCAAAGATCACCTGATGTGTGCCATAACCAGTGACAAAACTAGATAAGGATTACTAAAAAAATCAAGCCTCACACTAGGTGGTGCCATAGACATTATGCCGTGCTGATGAAGCAACGTGATCACAGATGAAAGTTATTTCAACCCTACCTCATTAACAAAAGAACCTACCAGGAATAAAAGACTGGAAGTCCATCCCATCTCAAGAAATAGCCCTGTCACCATTTTGGACTTCATTGTAGTGTAGTGCATGGCTACTCTGAAGTTTGGCAGCCGATTTTTTGTGTACCATTTTCTTACCTTTGTGAGTATGCCATAACGATGAGTTTATGTTGAAGTTTGTGTTAGTTTTTCTATTTACTCACATCATGTGAACTATTATCAATTATTTCTGTAAAATTCCATATAAATTAAAAATATCTCATCGTAATAGGGTTGACCACTTGTGGCTCAAAGCCTTGGCAAAGTTTGAAGTGTAGCCATTCGTCCATTCCAGAGCAGTATGAGAGAATAAATCTCGGTTCCATTACTTGTGTGTGTGAGGGTTTTTTATTGCAAGTTGACTCCGCCCTGCCCCAACCATAATGTGTGTAATGGTGGATGAGGCATATCTGCAGATACTCATTTGTTGCAAAACAGGCGTGACTTTGTGGTAGATATGTATGACTATTCAGCTGGAGTGCGCTACTAAAGGCACCCAGGTGTTGCTATGTGATGTCACCCTTAACATTTTATAGAGGGAGATGTAACATACGCTTTTAATTTCAATAATGATATTCATGACTGAATCATATTTATGCTCTGAACATTGCACACACACTCATTACATCATCTTAAGGCCCTCACCAAAAGTTCATGCTGAGAAAGTATCAGAATATAACATTAAAAACTAATTTGACTAGTTGCAGACTAGTGCCCCCCCCCCCCACCCCCATTTTTCAGAATGAACCCCCTTCTTTCACTAGGTACTCTAGTACTTACCATAAGTGAAAAAAAAACAAACTATTAGAGCAACAACATTCGTCGCTGGTTTCCCCATCGTTGTTTTCACCATTGCTCCAGTAGCTAATTGCTGTCTTCTAATAAATCATCTCATCAATAATGTTAAGATAGGAATATACAATTCAAGCCTAAATTTCCTTCTTTTTTGTTGACGCTTCTTTCTAGATTGTCTATGTGAACTACTTTCAGTTGTTCACCTTTTTAATAAATCAGGTTTAATTTGTTTTCTTTATGATTCACTGATCTATTTAATCATTTTATTTATTCTTGACCAAAAAAAATCTTTTGATTATTTTTTATTGTTTTTACTAAAGTTAACACATTTTCCTTGATTTTTGTAATTCAATCATTCTAGTCCTGACAGTCACATTATAATTTTGAGTAATATATGAATAAATAATCTTGTAGAAAATAAAGAGAAAGTTCTCAAAGTAGCTATAATTATTGCACCCATTTTAATTAGTAAAATGAAACTCCTATATAGAATTCCGTACTAGCAAGAGGTGAAATCCAGTTTATTCCTATAATAATAATAATGTGTCTTACCGCGAAGGATACAGTTAGTAGGTAGCTACATTAACAATTACCAATGAATAATGGTAATTTGAGGGTTTTGTTACCATATTATTTGCTGATATGAAAAACAAAAACAAATTTGGAATAAACCAATTAAGAAACCTAATGCATATTTTTACTAAATTGAACTTTGTTTACACACCAATTTTGTGATATTCATGTATTCATTTCATTAATTTGAATTGTAATTTACTTGTGACATTATTTACGTATTAGCCGCTACAAATAGCAGTCCAGCAACAAATACTGATGGGACAAACAGTGCAGTCAATGCTACAATGGGCACAAGCAGTGAGGCTCATTTAAAGCCAGCTTACTTCTTGCCACTGCTCACAGCTCTGTGTGCTTTGTTTCTATTTTTTGCAGTTATTGAAAATAGACAAAATATTGATTGTTTAATAATTATCGCTTTTTAATTGTGTGTAATGCAGAAAAGTTACTCTTTGTTTTATCATGTAATGTCATGTAGGAACTACCAAATCAATAGATGAAATATTTTTATTATCAATTGATTGTGGATAATGCTATAGTAAAACAGATACTGGAAATTAAACTAACTTGATGCATCTTCTGGCTACAATAGCTGGCCTATTGTAAGGACTAATTATTATTGTATTGTATTCGGAATTTCATGATTAATACATCTTTTGAGTACATGAAGTTAGAATATCTGGTTCTCAAAGTATCATTATTGTTTCAAATCAATTTTACTGTCAATCACAGAGCGAGAAAGTTGAAATCAAAAGTAGCGACTTCATTCACATTATTTAGGCAGTTTAAGTTAACAGATTAACGTAATACTTTAGTAACACTTGAATTAATATACTTAGCAAGTACCGTATGTAACTTAGTACTTGATAGAATTTCACTGTCAGCAGACTAATTTATCACTGTGAGAGAATGCTTATAATGCTACAAAATTTAATGTTAAGTTGTTAGACAACTTTAATCTATATCAATGAAATGCTTTGTAATCTTTTAGAAGCTCCTACACCAAGTACTAGTATGTATGTGCTTCTCAAGTCAACAATGTGCACAAATTTATATAGGTTATAAACTGCAATCCAACTTTTCAATCAGATTTTATATGCCATTGAAAGTATGCATCATACATGCATCAA
>WLWI01004302.1_pt1 | contig 12065 bp, 8 predicted proteins | sample 6701501 | NCBI WGS metagenome assembly WLWI01 (sample SAMN12718690, study PRJNA515312) | sponge metagenome | isolation source: marine sponge | host: Mycale hentscheli | place: New Zealand: South Island, Marlborough, Capsize Point | collected 2014-11-01
GGTCGAACACCCAGCGAACACAAAATAGGAGAGGGTCAAAGTACAAAATGACATACGTACGTCCAAACATATATATAAACAAATAAACATCCCCGATTTTCAATTGTGTTACCCCTGAGAGTGTCTCGCATGTTCGCCAATTACATATTGCATACAAGTAAGAACAAAAAACAAAAATGACCGCCCTTCAAACCTGCATACAGAATTTCACTGCATTTCAACTTGGGTATCATCAGGTCAGAATTTAGTTCTACATAATCTTAGTAGCAACTATAATTACCCTACGTATACAGTCCAGCATTAAAAGAAAGGAAAAGCAATCTCCAGAATATGGCGACAGAAACATATACACCAATAATACAGGATAAAAGGCAAACTATCAAAAACTCAAGTGGAAAAAACTTTAAAATACTACTACTGCTACTACAGCACTCACCTCTATATATCTACCGGCCGTTATTAAGCTCTTCCAGAAGTTTTGAAACCCCAATGACTGGATGGTGGACGGAAGGCTAACCACGGCGACCCGTATCAGAGAGGTGGGGCATAGCTCCCATTGCTATAGTTACAAGAAGTTTAAGATGCCAGCACTGGTAGACGTTGGGGCTGGGACAACTTAATGGAGAGCGGGGTAGCACATCAGTTGTAGTGTTCTTCGAAGCAAGTTGCTTTCACTGGCAGCAACTAATGCATCTCCATACTAATATGAACTAGAGTAAATGTAAATGTTCAGTTGACTTCTTTTTTAGGCTACTAAAACTTCTCTTTATTCTGAAACTGTGTTTTTGTTTGTTTAGTTAGTTGCTTTTGTTTTGTTTTGCTGTTGTGGTTGTCTTTGTATTAGCTAGCTGTGAGCATTATTAAGTAGGTAGGATCAAAACCATTTTAGTTGTTGTGAATGAGGGCATAAAATTTTCAAAAATAAACGCATTGCTAATTTGTGCCAAATGAGCAAGCTGTTTGATCTACCTTGCTGCCAGCATTTGCTTCTAACTATGAAGGGTTAAATGTCTTAATTCCTTACATAGCTATGAATTAGGTTTTTAGTTGAGCAATAATGACTGAAAATAAGAATTATTGGATGGTTTTGACATGCAAGTTCTTTACATAGCTACATCAGTATTAGCTCTTATGAATGCATTGTGGTAGATTGAAATATGAGGTTGTACTGTCTGTGTCTCGCCTTGTAAATTTTGCTGATCACCTCTATCTTAAATCCACCATCAGTCGTCCTTGACAAATACCATCATAACACTCTTGACAACCTTTCTCTATACAATTCTTCTCACATTTCCCCCCTTTTCCTGTACCACTTACCATAGTTCATGTGGTGAGTTAAATTCAGCTACAACCAGTAATTAACTCAGTAACTTGCTAATGTGACACCTGTTCACTACCTGATGGATTTTAAGCAACAATTGGTTTGATTTATATAGGGGACTTTGTTTAACTGACATACATGAAGGGTCATGTTATGTCAGAGCTTGCATGATTATGCATAATGTTAAGTCCATGTGATCATAAAGTCTTCATTCATTCAAGACATAGTCAAGCGAGGGTTGATATCTGCCAAATTCCTTTCCAGGATGGAACCTACAGGCATCATGCAGTTAGGTGGGAAGAGGCCAGATGGCTGATGTCAGCTGGTGTGGGATACCACTTGCCCTGACACTCAAGCAGCTTCTTACAGAACACATGCCACTAGCATGTTGAGGAAGTTTACAGAAGCTGCAGAGGAGAGGAAGATTAAAAAATATTGGGGCCTTCCTCCTGGTCATATTTTCGTACCAGTAGCCACCGAGTCTTTGAGAGGAATTGATCCAAGGTCAGTAGCCTCCCAGGAGTAGGGATGCAGGATTAGAGGAGAAATTATAAAACCAAAATCGACAGAGTATTTGATCCAGCGTCTATGGGTTGCAGTCCAGCAAAGAAACTGTGCAGCAGTACAGGAAAGAGAAAAAAAAAACGAAAACAAACAAACAAAACAACAACAACAAAATACAACAACAACAAATAACCTCGAAGGGTCATTTTGGTAGGAAACAAAAACAATCCTTGATCATTAACCAATTTCAGAGTCGTATCATATGAGAATTAGTAATAATAATAATCAAAAATATTAGTGTAATAATCAAATATATTTGTGAACTGGCTTTGCTGCATGTTGAACAGTTAGCTAGCTAATATTCCAGTGGGAATATCTAGACTAGCTTCATTGGACTCGTTTGTTGTACCGTTTTCTTGATAATGTTATCTTTCTCCAAGAATTAGTTTCTTTTTTTTCGTCATCCAATATACATAGGTTCCATTCCTCACTTGCCACTTTAGTTGCCACATTAGACATCCACTCTCAAGTCATCATATTCACTCAGCCATCCATGGACACAAACTAAGCACACACACACACACACAAACACAATATTATTGTTGTTTCAATAGAGATCTTTTCATTTCTAGGATCACACACACCCACACTTCAAGGCTTCATCTAGGAGGAAGGGGAGAGCCCCACCCCTTAAACCACCCAACTTATCCCCCCCACCCCCTCCCCACACACACAAATATAGAAAAAAATCTCAACTTTCTTCTCAAAAATATTTTGACATAGAATTTAGAATAAAACATGTACAGCTGGCACACTGACCATGGATCAATGGACAACAACAAAATGTGTGATTGAGATAGTGTTTAGTGTAAGCAAAGTATCACTACTAGTCACATCCTGCTGACCTGTAGAAATAGGATACAAGCATTTAGGACATGTTGTAAGGTATAGGTCTACATGGGATTTACACTACTGAGGGACAAAGGCCCAAGGGTAATACAAATCTTGTACAGACCGAACCAAGTGGTGCAAAACGAGTAGACCCTTATTCTCTGTATTGGACTGCGACTGTTCTGGCCAATTGAAATAATCTTGTGGCACTTTTCCAGTTCACATAGAAGGTGTTAGCTTTTGTTATATACTAATTAGATATTTGTGGCATGTTAGTTCTGTTATGGTTTTGTTATGTGTGATGCCATTTCCTGTTGTATCTATATATATTTGTCATTTGTGCACATTAATAGTTGAATGAGTTTTTATTACAATTATAACAATATCAACCTGCCTGCCATCAGCGTGTGAATATTACAGTGGCGACGAGGATGGCTGTCCATGGTCAGCTCTACCCGTTCGATAGTGCTGTGGAGGACTGGAAGACCTTCATGGAAAGAGCCGACCTTTACTTCGCTGCAAACGGAATAGCCGACGAAGGCAAGAAACGAGGCGTACTACTTTCATGCTGTGGGCCAACAACCTACACGCTTATCAAGAATATTGTGGCACCTAAGAAGCCAGCAGAGATACCGTACAAGGACCTCGAGGCGGCCATTGGCAGTCATTACAACCCTAAACCGAGGCAGGCGGTTCAGCGGTGTTTGTTCAATTCTCGAATACGAAAGGAAGGAGAATCTATCGCTTCATACGTCATCGAACTAAAGAAGTTTGCGGAACACTGCAGATTTGGGGATGCGGACAAGTTAGCGGAGAACCTACGAGACAGGCTCATCTGCGGGATCAACGACAAGCGTTGGCAAAAACGATTACTAGCGGAGGAAAGCACAGACTACAAAAAGATTTACGAAACAGCGTTGATTCTGGAAGCAGCGGAGCGAAGCGTGAAAGAGCTACAAAGTACCGCCGGCAGCAAGACGGAGCATCAACCATCTCAAAGAATCCACAAGATGAATGGAGGTGGATCCAAGAGGCCACAAGCCAGAGCAGAGGCGAGGCCAGTGGTGTGCTATCGATGCAAGGGTAGCAACCACAGGTGCAAGATTGCAGACATCGATTCTCCACTTGCAACAACTGTGGCGTGTCGAAGTAAACCACGTTCTCAGCTTCGGGGAGTAAAGAAATTCCCAAGCAAGACTCATCATATGGAAGCTACAACTCAGCAACCGAGTGAAGGAGACTCAGAGCAGGAATACCCATTGTACAATTTATCTGCAGGAATGGCACAACCGATGAAGGTGAAGTATCGTTAAATGGAGTTGAGACAGAGATGGAACTTGACACCGGAGCTTCGTTCACACTGATCAGCGAAGCTACGTACCACAGGTTATGGTCAGCTCAGCAAACCCCGCCACTCAAGGAGACGAACGTCAAACTTACTACGTATACCGGGGAAACGGTACCTATCGTTGGTGGCATAGAAGCGAATGTGTCACACAATGGACAAGAGAAGCGCCTGACGCTACAGGTCGTGCAGGGAAATGGACCGAGTTTGCTAGGACGAGATTGGCTAGGAGAACTGCGCATTGATTGGCCCCGTCTACACAAGATGACGACGGAACCGTGGAAGCCCATCGCCGATAGTTATGCTGAAGTGTTCAAGGACGAAGCTGGACACATCAAGGGACATAAAGCTAAGCTACACTTGAAACCAGGAGTGCAGCCAAGATTTTTTCGCCCTCGTAACGTACCCTACTCGCAAAAGGAGAAAGTCGAAAAGGAACTTACACGTCTGGAGGAAGCGGGCATCATCAAAAAGATCACCTGTTCAGACTGGGCAGCACCGATCGTCCCAGTAGTCATGAAAGACGGCTCCATTCGGGTGTGCGGAGACTACAAGTTAACCGCTAATGTTGCTACTGTGACGGACTCCTACCCACTACTGAAGATAGAGGACATTTTTACCTCTTTGGCAGGAGGAAAGACGTTCACAAAGCTGGACCTTGCCCATGCTTACAACCAGCTAGAGCTGGATGAAGAATCGAAGAAGTTTACTGTCATCAACACGTCAAAGGGCCTTTACCAGTACAACTTCATGCCGTTCGGAGTGTCATCAGCACCAGCGATTTTCAAGAGGACGATGGAAAACATTCTCCAGGGCATTCCAAGAGTGTCTGTGTACCTGGATGACATACTGGTGACCGGAAAGACCGAAACAGAGCACTTCAAAAACCTGGATCAAGTATTATCGCGACTACAAGAAGTCGGAGCACGACTAAAGAAGCAAAAATGTTACTTCATGCTACCGTTAGTGGAGCATTTGGGTCACGTTATCTCGGAGAAGGGGATACAGCCGACTGACAAGAAAGTTCAAGCTATTCATGCCGCTCCAATTCCAACTAATCAGACACAATTAAAGTCATTTCTGGGTCTTATTAATTATTATTGTAAATTTTTGCCTAATTTGTCAAATACTCTTGCTCCATTATACAGGTTGCTCCAAACCAGGGTTCCATGGTGCTGGAAGGAGGAGCAACAGAAGGCATTTGACACGGCTTAGAAGCAACTTACGACGGATCAGAACCTAGTCCACTACGACCCTAGCAAGCCGATCCTTCTCGCCTGCGACGCATCTCCGTATGGCCTAGGAGCGGTTTTGTCCCACCAAATGGAAGGGGGAGAAGAGCGACCGATTGCGTTTGCATCCCGTTCATTGGCACCAGCTGAGAAGAAGTACTCACAGTTGGAGAAGGAAGCCTTGGCCATAATATTTGGAGTCAAACGTTTTCATCATTACATCTATGGCAGAAACTTTACCATACTATCTGACCACAAACCACTGGAGGACCTACTCAACGAGTTGAAGGCTATTCCAGCGATGGCGTCTGCCAGGATTCAACAGTGGGCACTGACGTTAGCAGCGTATGACTACCACATCCAATATTCAAGAGCGGAGAGAGCAATGCCAATGCCGATTTATTCAGTCGCCTACCTCTACCGGATTCGCCGACGACAGTTCCAGTACCTGGAGAGACCGTTCTACTCATGGAGGCTCTGGATGAATCAGTGGTCATGGCAGCGAATATCAAGACATGGACATCGACAGATCCAGTACTGGGACAAGTCAAGGATATGGTTTTGCAAGGCAAGAAATTACCTGACAATGATGTATTTAAACCCTATGGTTCTAGATTTCAGGAACTTAGTGTGCATGATGGGTGCATACTGTGGGGAAGCCGAGTGGTGGTACCGCCGAAGAGACGGCAGAAGATGATCGAGGAGCGAAAACCACCCGGGAATTTGTCGAATGAAGAGTCTGGCACGTTCCTACGTTTGGTGGCCAAACAGGAGTTGGAAAAGAAAGTTAAAACTTGTCAGGTATGTCAGCAAAATAGACCATCTGACAAATCAGTGCCTATTCACCCTTGGGAATTTCCTAAAAGGCCTTGGGTTAGATTGCATCTGGATTATGCTGGACCAGTTAATGGTAATATATGTTTTTGGTGTTAATTGATGCATATTCCAAGTGGTTAGAAGTCAAGATTGCGTCATCTGCCTCATCAAGCATTACAATCAAGCATCTGCGGTCAATATTTTCCACTCATGGGCTACCGGAAGTATTGGTGACCGATAACGGAACTTGTTTTACGAGTCAGGAATTTAAAGACTTTACCACAAGGAATGGAATTCGTCACGTCCGCACGGCACCGTACCATCCAGCATACAATGGACAAGCAGAACGAGCTGTCAGAATTGTCAAAGAAGCCATCAAGAATGTACCGAAAAATTCGCTGGAAACGCAATTGTCACGGGTTCTTTTTCATTACAGACTTACCCCAGTCTACTACTGGACTACCGCCAGCAGAACTTTTACTCGGACGACGCCCACGTTCACAATTCAACTTAGCCAAGCCTGATTTGAATAAGCGAGTGGAAGCCAAGCAACTAACTTTACCTGTTCAGAAGGGGAAGGAGAAAGAAGCAAGTTTGAGTATTGGCAGTTTGGTACTCATCAAAAACTTTTGCCCTGGACTACTACGATGACTTCCAGGAAGCATCACTCGAGCTATATTATAGTGGCCCAAAGTATTTCATCATTACTCTCACCGATGGTCGAATTGTGCGACGTCATGTGAATCATATTCGTCACAGGGATCCTGAGAACAACACAGAGATCATAGACGAACAGCAAGATGACTGGACAAGTCTGGTGCCGACTAGAGCACCAGCCATGGCTAGAAATGAAGCAGCATCAGCATCTGGACCTGAGCAACCAATGGCTGTCGCACCACCAAACTTACCTCCAACTCTACGTCGATCTTCACGTCAGATTCGACCACCAAACTACTACAGTAAAGAGTTCGCATGTTAAAGAGGAAGGAGTGTTATATACTGATTAGATATTTGTGGCATGTTAGTTCTGTTATTTTGTTATGTGTGATGCCATTTCCTGTTGTATCTATATATATTTGTCATTTGTGCACATTAATAGTTGAATGAGTTTTTATTACAATTATAACAATATCAACCTGCCTGCCATCATCGTGCGAATATTACAGCTTTCAAATATCAATAGCCATTCCTCGCCCAGTTCTCAATTGTAAGTTCAAAGTGCAAGTCCAATCAAACTGACAAAAAAATAATAACTTGACCATACTGACACTCCATCAATCAAAACGTCTGCTTGTAGATGGTTTCATTAGGAATAAATATGTCCATGCAATGCGGGAGTACAATGTCGATGTAGTCTCACTGAACTAAGGTTTGGTTGGTAATTTTGAAAGTTTGCTCTTATGCATTAGATGGAATACCTCCAGCAAAAACAACCACATCCAACTGATAAATCTGATTGGCAAGTTTGAACGAACTATGATACAAGTGTGTGTGTGTATATATATTTGTTTGTTTGTTAGTGTGTACAAGATCAAAGCTATAAGTGTGGGTTGTGGGAAAAAGTCATGTTTCGATTATTCCCGAGGTAAATCTGAGGATAATGGGAAATGAGTGAGTTACAGAGCCAGACTTTTCTATTATGTAATCAATTTATACCACGCATGTGTTGTTCTCAGAAACATTGCTTTCACCCAGAGGTTCAAAAAGGGTGGGCTGTGCCACTATCTAATCCATATTTTTTTACCAATTATGTCAATTACGAATGACGTAACACAAATGTATGTATGTATGTATGTATATATGTATGTGTGTATGTATGCATGTATGTATGCATGTATGTATGTTATGTATGTACACTAACACATTCCACATCATGTGAGTGTTCAGGATATTGAACATTTCTATATGAATGCTTTGAGCATGCATTAAAAACATGTTACATACTTTAGGGTCCTGAAGGCCTTTCATCAGTGCCTGACTAATTTTGCACAAGTGAACTATCCTTGTTTTGTAGTATGAACTTCAGAGTCACCATTCCCACAACCTTCTAGTAAAACATATTGCAATGTTCCTAGCGAGAGCTCATCCACTACATAATCACATCACCCACCACCACCATAAGTAGCATGGCCAGCAAATGCAACAAGCAAGCTACTCTCAGGTCTTACTCATTAAGTTACACGTGTATGTGCCTGCATGTGTGCATATGTGCCAAATGTGTGTATGTATGTGTGCACACACACGTGGGCCATGTGTGTATGTAAGAATAATATGCATGCTGCTTAGACATGTGCGCATTATCTTTGAGCATGACTGTGTGCATGTGCATACTGCGTGCATGCGCACATGTGTGTGTACACATGGGCATGTGTGAGTGTGTATGTGCATCATGTATGCGTACGAGTGTATGTATATGAATGTATGTGTGTGCACCGTGTGTGTGTATGTGCATGTGTGTAATGATATATTGCCTCACTTCCTGTGAATATAGGCACAGGTTTTGGTAAAGACTAAAACAATTCTCTAAAAAGTTTCGTAAAATAACAGGTGTCACAGTTTGTAACCTGGCATAAAAACAATAATTTAAACAATTATTCTTTCACCACCGTTATTATTTTGCGACTCTCCAAATTAAATCAACAACCTACTGCTATGTATAAAGCACTAAAATTCTTTTTGTAGAACAGAATATATGTACAGTAAACCCTCACTTTTCCGAACACCTTGGACTGAGGGTTGTTCAGATAAGCTAAATGTTGGGATATGCAAAATGTTCGGATACGAAAAATTAGTCATTTGAATAGGAAACCAATCTATTCTGTATTTTTAATGCACAGCAAAATTCCAATGAATATAATTATAGTTCACAACAATGGTGTTCAGATAAACATAAATTCGGATAAAAGGGGTTCGGATAAGTGAGGATCTACTCTATATATTCAGCTTGAGCCAAGCTGCATGCTGTTTAGTATCAATGTTGGCAGTCAAAATTTTCAACCATTCCCTGTATGCTTGAGGTAGCATTGATGAGCGTAATTAGATCATTAAATGTGTCAAAATTAAACTCATTACCAAGAAATGGAAATATAAGTTATATTTTTTTCCTTCATTTTATCACATTGGTTGGGAAGTATCTAGCAGTGAAAGAGCTAATGTCCCAATTAGCTTCAATGAAATGATTTTACTCCTCAGTCTGTTGAGCGTGTGCATGCTAGAAACTTATATTATATAACAATGACATCGATAGGTATTGGTACATGTACCTGTATACATGGACATTGATAGGTACTGGTACATGTACCTATGGACATTGATAGGTACTGGTACATGTACCTGTATACATGGACATTGATAGGTATTGGTACATGTACCTGTATACATGGACATTGATAGGTATTGGTACATGTACCTGTATACATGGACATTGATAGGTATTGGTACATGTACCTGTATACATGGACATTGAAAATATAAAGCACAGTGAAGCAACCTAGCTAAGCAAAGGCAGTTTGGCTATAACCTAGTGTTGGCTTACGTAACGTAAAGTACATGTTACTGGTTCAGGACAGCTTAATTTGGTAAATGAAAAAGATTCTCATCATATACCTTAACGCGCGCACACACACACACAACACCTATAGCACACTGCAACAGCTTAAAAAATGCTTCCTAACTATTATGAATTGTGTATGTGTGGTATATGTGTGTGTGTGTGTGTGTGTGTGGTGGCTATGTGTGGTATGTGAGTGTTTGTATGTGTGCAAGTATCCAAGTGGTGTATGTATGCAAGTGGGGTGTGTATGTAAGTGGGGTGTGTAAATATGTCAGGTATGTGTGTAGGGAAGTCAGGGTGGTGGCGAGGGGGCATGTTTCTTCACAAACTTTCGACTCGCACCACACTGAGCTGTTGGAGTGCACGCCCAGTTCAATGGTGAAGTTCTATTACATGCACATCAAATATATTTGGTATGTATTGTGGCAACTAAACGATACTTACCTTCTGTATTGCATACTTAACTAACTAAAGCATAAGCAAACAATCCACTACTTGGCCAGACAACTCATCACACTGCATAGCATCCTCTAGCAGTATGTATATACAGTTGGCTACACTTTTAGCTCACTTACTTCGACACACTATTTATTAAAAAAAAGAAGAAAAAAGCTGGAATGATGCTTACTAACATTTTATGGCAGTCAATACCAGCCCCTGTGAATCTAATTATCTGTTTAGAATGTCTGTCCATCCTATCAAACTCTTCAGAAACAGCTATCAAGATGGTACTGATCATTACAAAAAGTCTGCCCACATCACTCTTTAATAATACACTCAACCTCTCTTATCTGTTCTTCTAAGTTGTGGACACCTCTGTAGCAGTGAAAACCAAATGAAAACAAACAACAACAACAACATGGGAAACACCATCCACCAGTGTATAATACTCTGTTCCCAAGAACACATTTTTTGTTTATATTAATGAAGCAAAAAAAAAAAAAAGAAATTAAAAAAAAAGAAAGGAATTAAAATCTGCTCTGCTCTTCAAAAATTCAGCAATAAGTTAGTAAGTTATGGACACCTTTGCCTATCGGACGCACACACAGCCACTATTAATGTGTATGACAACATGCAATATTTGTGGTAAAGGGACATCAGTTTACTATTGATCCCAATCAAAAAGGCTTGTTTCTAAGTTAGACATTTCATAGTTACGGACACCTCTTGGTCCAAGACTGTCCGGATAATGTGTAGTGCTCATGCTCTCTATTCCCAGTAAGTGAAGATACTGGCAGAGGACTAAGAAATAGTCACACACACATTGTTGGCATGGCATACCGTATTCACTGTAATTATAGCGCCACTTGGACTGGAAGTATTCTCCACACTTTAGTTTCATGTTTTCTTGTGTTCAGGCAGTTGATTCCTGACAGAACAGTACAAATAGATTTGTAGAGTGAAACCCTTATATTTCAATTAGAAATAATGCTAATAAAATAAAGCCCAGTACAAACAGCAAAAGTTATCTAATTAAGTGCCATATTAATTGGAAGTGTAATATTTAGTTTATGGCACTTTAATTATAATGAATACAACACATACAGAAAGCAGTTGCAAAACAACAACAGCAAATGATACCTGATAAAGCAGTGAAAACCAAAAGAAAACAAACAAAAACAACAACACGGGAAACACCATCCACCAGTGTATAATACTCTGTTCCCAAGAACACATTTTTTGTTTATATAAAAAAATAAAAATAAAAAAATAAAAAAATTAAAATCTGCTCTGCTCTTCAAAAATTCAGCAATAATTGCTACATTACCAGTTGGTACAGTAGAGTCAGTTATCCGAAAGGGTACTGTAGTAGCACGTGCACACATGAAAAATTGCTCAACTACACCCTAAATATAAGACTATAAGACTGGAGGGACCCTTCCTTCTATGGCTCCAATGATGCCCCTGCTCTCCACCATTTAACCACACTCCCTTACCATTAAATCTCAATATATACTTTATTTTTGAGTTGCCAGCAGCAACTATGCTGCAACTCTCAATAGCTACATAACTCAAGTGTCATAGAGCTACCACCTAAACATTGTGTTTCCTTGCTTCTTTTTTGTCACTCACCCGAAATTTCAGCAGTTTCGGCGTTTAAGACACAGAGACAACGCATGCATCCTGTCCAAATCTTTCACCGCCAACAATATAACTATAATTCAGGTAAAGGGTTTTATTTACTCCTTAACCACTCGCGCGTAGCCAGACCCTTTTCCTAACAGCTATAAAGGGTCTGGCTTTTCGGTAAAGGGTTTATATAGCCTGATGCAACTTTCCATTTTAGTATAATTATTTTCCTGCTGATGTTAATGACATTTTTTTTTTAATGATTCTTGTAGTCCACTGGCTGTGCCAGTACAACTTCATAATCACAGTCCTCCACAAAGTCTTTCAATACTT
>WLWI01004304.1_pt1 | contig 12062 bp, 10 predicted proteins | sample 6701501 | NCBI WGS metagenome assembly WLWI01 (sample SAMN12718690, study PRJNA515312) | sponge metagenome | isolation source: marine sponge | host: Mycale hentscheli | place: New Zealand: South Island, Marlborough, Capsize Point | collected 2014-11-01
TATTAACTTCCTAATATTCTAGGGGGTGGGGATCCTAGGGTGCTCCTACCTTAGTAAGAAGACATGCTAACATGTTGATGACTTGTACTGGGTTTAGTATTTCTAATAACTTCTACTTGTTGGCACGGCATCTCTTCAATCACTTCACATTGCTGCATTATTGGGTGCACTGCGAGTTTAGCATACTTTATTCTTGATCTCTCATCTGTCAGTCACTATGCTAGTGACATTCTAGAGAGCTGTGTAGCAAATAAGTTCCACTGTCTCTGGTTACCCACCAGGAAAAGCCAAATTCCAGATATCAATAGCTGGTTTGTGTGTGTGTGTGTGTGTGTGTGTGTGTGTGTGTGTGTGCATGTGCGTGCGTGCATGTGCACGAGTGTGTGTGGATTTGTGTGTGTCCTCTAATTCACTATGAATATTGTAGTTGATGCACTCATGACTTAATAGAGGTTGCAAGAGAATATTTTGTGTGTGTGTGTGTGTGTTGTCAAACTATCTCTCATGCATGCACACATGCACACACACAAGAGATGGTCTGGTTATGAATAGAAAATGCTAATATCGTCAAAACAACGTATTCATTGTGACTTAGTTTCACTAACACAGTCTGGTACCAGGTGTCACTTCAATTTTACTGTGCATGGCAGTTCTCTCAAGGTTTGTAAGTGCTGCGTGCATACGTACATGTGTAGGTAAGGTACCTAGTGATATATTTCTCTTCCCGTATCTGATTCCAATGTAAGTAATCGTTGATTGCTACTGTAGTAGGGAGTTTAGAAATGCTGGTTGTTTTGTTTTGTGTGGCTTGCATATGGAGAGGCATATGGTGAATAGAGGCCAAATACTTAGGGTTTGGATGCTTATTAGTGATATCATTAGTGGTTATGCACAGCCAGGATGCCTGTGCGGCCACAGTAAGCCGTGCGAGCAAAGCTTCTGGAGCCGGGCTAGGAACTTGCAGGACAACAGGCCTTTCCTCACAGCAAGTGGTGTGGGCACCCGAAGTCCCACCTGGACCATTGCTGTTTCATGAGAAAAAGCCTTGAATTTGCACCCAGCAAATACCAGGTACCCAATCACAGCTGGGTGGACTGGTGGGGCTGGTGGGAGGCAGATGGAAAATCAGATGGAAAATTGCCTGTGTTGGGCTTGAACTCAGGACCTCAGGCCCTGAGCTAAGGACACCACTACTATACCACACAGCCACATAAGCACATACACACACATGCACATACACACACATGCTTATACTCGTGGGTGTACCTATATAGTGTGGTAAATGATTGTGTGTGTGTGTGTGTGTGTGTGTGTGTGTGTGTGTGTGTGTGTGTGTGTGTGTGTGTGTGTGTGTGTGTGTGCATTATGGGTGATATCTCCTATTCATGAGTTGCTAGATGAGGTTCGCTGGGTACACAATGTTATGATATTCATGGACTATGAATTGTCTGAAAACAGCACCTTGTAGGTCAAGCCATAGAGACATATTAGGAGTGAGATGGTAGTATTCACAATAGCTGTAATAGCTGTAGCAATGTCTTGTTACAGCTATAATTGTATATAGTTGTAGACTTTCCCCAAAGAATACTTCGTGTAAGTGTTGTGATGTATCACTGGCATTCAATTTGCTAAGTGTGTTCATCCACTTCACAACCCCCCACCACACCCCTCAGTGAGGTAACCACTCCCTCCACTACCCCACCCGACCACTCCCTCCACAGCAACATTCATCAATGAGGTGGTGACCACTCCCTCCACTGCCCACCCCTCAATAAGGTAACCACTCCCTCCACTATCCCATCCTCAAAGTGTTGACCACTCCCTCCACTGCCCCACCCCTCCCCTCAAAGTGTTGACCACTCCCTCCACTGCCACACCCCTCAAAGTGGTGACCACTCCCTCCACTGCCCACCCCTCAATGAGTTGGTGACCACTCCCTCCACAGCAACACTCATCAATGAGATGGATTCTTTTCCTGGCTGCAGTCAATTGCTGCTTCCTTTTGCTTTTTCTACCCATTGTTGGAGTCTTGGATGGCTTCCCAAACTCATTTACTACCGCAGTAGCTGGTCAGCCCTCGTGGTTACAAGTGCTTGTGGTAAATTGGTTTTAAGGTGGCCGGAAAGTTTATTGATCCGCTACTAATTGCGTATTGGTGACCACTGCCCACCCCTCAATAAGGTGACCACTCCTTCCGCTGTTCCACCCCTCAATGAGGTGGTGACCACTCCCTCCACTGCCCCACCCCTCAATGACATGACTACTCCCTTTACTTGTGATGCTATCTCAGTCTGTACCACAGGTGTATCCGCTGGTCCAACTACTGCGGCTATGGCAGTCAGAGCAGTTAAGTCCTGAAGTCAACGGTGAGAGAAAGTGTCCACCACAAAGCCCGTAGAGCCTCACCAACTTAGTCTCGCAGAGCTGGACCCTTTACCAATTGTTATGTTATGCGAGACTAATTTCAGCGATTAGTTTTCAAGTTGTATTAAAGAAAAAAAACCTAGTTTACCACTCCATTCATGTTGACTGGTTCTAATAATAGCCTTGGATTCTAGCATAAGTAATTAACAGGTCACTATTGTTGCAAAGCAAGAACAACGGCAAACAATGGTGCATTTCCAATTTCTTTAACTATGGCTAACTTTCGTCTGGAAATATTTGGTAAATTTTGACACTCAATTTGTTTTACAAGTATTATGCAATGAATCAAAGTTTTTTAATTTATAAAACTACAACTAGTATTCAAGCCACACCCACTTGTATTAACCACACCCATTTTTGTTGGCCACACCCACTTCCTGGCCTGACCAATTGAAAATTGACGGTTATGCCTATTTATACTGTTTAAGAATGAAGCGTTGTTCTGTGCTGGGTGTTTACTATGAGTTGAATTACTAGGAACTACAAAGAGTCTTAGCAGTAGGGCTACATGGTAATAAACAGTGGTATAGAATAAGCTGTAAACATAACTGTTGAGGTTAAATTATGTTTACTGTACACAACTGTGTGTGTGTGTACTATATTCATATTAACTAATGTTTCCTGGTAGTGGAGCCAGGCAGTGTGATTGTGTTCTGTGTATTTATCTACATGGACATTTGGGACCTAAATTTTAACAAAACATTTGTTTAATTCAATTCAAGCCTATGTAAGTGAAACAAACAGAATTTCGAATGGCTCATTGCACTTTGTGCAATTCTTATTTTCGTTTGTGAACTTAACCATTTTCACTTTCACATTCAATTGTACACTGGTGTGTGTGTGTGCTAAGGTTTTTATTGATTGTGTTAGCAGTGGCTTACTGTGGTACTGGTGTATTTTGGCCACATTTTGTTTTTGACTTTATAAAGCTAATATTTAAATTTTGAACTAACTGTTGTAATGGCATTATTATCAGTGTGCGTGGTGTAGTTCTAAATAAACATTGCCCAAACTAGCTAGACATGTTTTATATTTATTTCTCAAATTTTGTTTGAAATGTTCAATTAAGCAACATTGAACTAGAAACGAAAATAAAAATCGTAAGTTGTTACCCTTTCACCGCTGAATTGTCAGGGAAATGAAATTGTTTTTAAACATTCTCTAAAAATGTTTTTAAAAGAAAAAATAACTGCAGATAGTTAAACTAACTTTGCCATATCTACTAGACTGTCTGATACTAGACTGTCTGTTACTAGACTGTCTGTTGCTAATTCTGAGTCCAGTATAACTACTTCATCCTCATGCAAGTTTTCACATCTGTTTTGTCTTCTAAAGCTGTAGTCTAACGTTTGGATTCCTTCTTAAAGCAACTCTCTCTTTGTTGTTGAGTGGCTTCTGTAGGCATAAATATCTTTTGTACCTTCTAGTTTATTGTATTCATCATCTAAAATGCCGAGGATGCTGTTAATCCATGGCACTACCTTTACAATGGGTCGCCTGCCGCTATTTTGCGGAAGTAAGCCTAAACTCAGACTTCAAAAGCTGCCCTAATGTTTGTGCTGTAGCCTTAGAGATACTGCCATAAGGAGTTTGAAAATCACTTACTAATTACATCGCTGACTTCAGAATAAACATCAATTTTCCTGAGCCATTACTTCAAACAACTGTATGGTGGTTACGGTAGTGAAGGGTTAAGGGTACAGTCACACAGAGACGTCTGGGTGCCAATTGTAGCAAGTTGAATAATTTGCTACTGCAAAATATTATCTTTTTTGCAACGAATAATAGTACTCACCTCAACTTTGCCTCTCATTACAGATGGGGTGGGGTGGGTCATTTGAAAAAATAGCAATCCTCAAGTATAAAAATTAATGGTTCCAGAATTTATTCTGGCGTACGACTCAGGAATGGAAGACTAACATTGGTTCATTCTTATCACTGCTTGGGGTTATAAGGTTTCAACCTTATATAACCACAACATTTTTTAAAGTATGAAATGTTACGGAAGTAATTGACAAGAGTTCACACGCTGTAGTGAGTGAATAGCTAGAAATACCTTACAGTTGCAGTGCACACAGGATGACTCAATGATGTACATGAATAGGCTTCTAAATGTGTACCTTCATAACATGGTAAATGTGAATAAGTCCAATTGGTAATGGGGTTATTTTTGGAAGATTCAATATCCAAATTAAACCTCATCGTGCATGCTCGAGAGGGTTATAGTAGTCGATCTGTCCGTCTGTCATGCTCTGATTTTGGAGATTACTGACATTTAACCTTTGATTTAGGTATGAACTTACTCAGAATACTTTCATTGTGCTACTTTTTTTAAAATTCGTGCAGATTTTTGAGAAAACGTGAAGCTTTCAGCTCCGCATACATGTAGGTACTAACTTTTTGTGGGTAACGCCCCCTAGTCTTAATCATGTGAGAAAATAACTTCTTGCTGCCCAAGGTATATATTTGTTTTATGCTGGGAAGTTAATGGAGTTGCTGAAAGTGGAGTTTTGAGTTGAAAATATAAACAGGTGAGTGCTTCTGGCCTGTTTAGCTTCTTCTCTTATGAAGTCAGCGCTTACATACCATTTACATTGCTCAAGCTATATTTATGCATGACATCTGATAAGAATAGCCAACAAGTTATTCTTTTGGTCTGAGATGATTTAGTAATAGTACAGGATGACCTATTCATTTCCTGAGAAATGTCGTATTTTCTTAAGTCAATACAGGGCCTATTTTTCTGTACACTTTACTGTACAGGTCCTTAAGTTATGCAGGATGGAAAGTGCAGGAAAGTGTATAGGATAGTTTTCCTGTACTAAAAGTACAGGAAATCTCAATATTTTCCCAGTGCAGGCTCGGAGGAACCGGTCCAGTTGGTCCGGTTTTGGCCGGACCATCTATTGAAATAGGGAATTCCGAAATAACTAAAGGGAAATCCCAAATTGACAATTTACCAATTATTTTCATTCTCTCGCAGTTCGTTTAGCGGTGGCTTAATTACCGAAATCTAAGATATTTATTTGTTGCAAGTGTGAGTTTGCAATGTAGGTAGCACTGTCAGGAACTATTCTAGCTATGACATCATTCTAAACTAATACAAAATTTCTTTTTTTACGATAATAGTGAATAAAAGAATGTATAGACTTGTCCGTAGCTACACCTATGAACTGTTTTGGCCACACCCATGAACTGTTTTGGCCACACCCATGAACTGTTTTGACCACACCCCCTTCCTAGCCGGACCAATTCATGAGAGCTTCGTCCGTCCCTGCAGTGTAATCAAAATCAGGAGTTAATGGACCACATACACTAGCAACCATGTGGCCTTTACTGTGAATGTATAATGTATAGAGCGTAATATTTTCTCTGTAAGCTAATGCATCTGCATCCATGCAGCATTCATATGTCACATTAATTACGTCCTGTCAAGTAATTAGCTAATTGACTTGACAGTTATTGGGAAAAAAATTGTGTACTAGTTAGTTTGCTGACAATTTCGCAATCCATCAAAAGTACCGAGTAGACACAGTTTAATTGATCAGCCATTTATGTATGTAGTGACAGATTGTAACTACGGGTCTGGTGAGCACTGGGCTATCATGCTATGGCTTTATCACCCAAGCAAGAAATACGTACTGCTTAGAAAACTGGGATGTAGTAAAGTAGTTGTGAATATTGCAATTAGTAGGCATCTCGGTAGGCGTGGCTAACAACATACGTGTTAAGATCATCAATTTTATAGACAAAAACCAGATACTGTATAAAAATTTAACTTGCTTCTGAATCAATATAGCTGCAGACCAAAGTTTCGACGGGTATAACAAGGTCTGCACTTCGTAAGTATTCTGTTAGGTACTGATGGACTTCCAGTAGTAAAAAATCTAAGTCCAAGAGAAAACATTGATACTGTGCGGTAGTCGAGCTAACAATTCTCCGTGAGACAACTTTGAATAAGACAAAAAAATTTACCTGAAAAGCTCCGTCTCATGAACCTGTAAACAAAAAATCGGAACGTTTTATTGGATACACGATTTTTATATTTCTTTGAGAGAGACATACGGTGAGCTAGAAAGTTTAAAACAGTAACAAGGTCGAATGAAATGGCCGTTTTTTACCAAACGACGTATTGTTTTTTCCTCCTGTATCTTAATCATGTGACGGCCATTCTACGGAACGGACTTTAGAACTTCATTTTGTCTTCTACTGTATGTGTGTATATAGCTTCTATATCACCTTCCTGAGATTCATAATGACAGTCTCATAATCTGTATACAATATTTTCCAACTATGTATATACAATTAGGGGGAAGAAAAAATGTGTATTCTGATTTGCCAATATGTGAAAGAATTATACACAAGAATCTTACCATAATATGCACATGGCAATATATCGAACAGCAAAGCAATGCAGGTTGGGTTACATAGGTCATGTATCCTGATATTGTATATGGTTATTGAAAGCTACAAATATGGTTCTCACTCAGTGCAGGATTTGAAAGTAACAGGAGGAAATAGTGAGTCAATGGTCACAAGATGACTGTATTCATTGTTTGCACTACTTAATGTTATCACAGGCAATCTGAGGATTGCTTTGTAAATGGTGGTCATCAGTGTATTCCATTAGTAATAGATCAACTGATTGAATACACACATGCTTACATGCACTTTATGAATACTACTATACATTCATACAACACACACACATGTATACAATACACATATGCGCACAACATATACACTCAGCACACACACATGCATAGACACATGTGCACACAACACAATGTACAATTATGTGTTCATAGAACACACATGCAAGTAATACACATACACTCGGCAAATGTACACAGCACACATTGACACGCATGCGTGCACACAATGCATACATATACGCAGCATACATGTCTCATTATACACAATACACAATGCAGACATCCACACAAGACATCCACACATACACTGGATATAACACACCAATAGACAACTGGTGCAACACTATGTGACATACATATTACAGTAGCACAGCTCACTCTCACATACTCTACATGCATATATGTATGTACCAGTGATGTGCTTGAGCACAAATGGCGAGGGAGCCTAAAACTACACTATTGTTAAATGATTGATTTTAACTTCTAGCACTCAAGCTATGTATACTAAAAAAAGTCGAGTTTCAAATTATGAATATACAGTAAAGGGAATTCATATATATTGTAAATGGGTTTCAATGCCATAGTAACCACCCCCTGCAACTGTTTTTAAATTTGAAAAAAACAAAACAAACAAAAGTACCAACAAAAAACAACAACAACAACAAGTCACGTACTTTAAACGTTTTCTTTGTGATATTCTTTAGCTAAGTAGTAGTTGTAACACACAATACTTTTACACAACTGGACATACCTACACAAGGCTTACCTTCGTGGTTAGTCTAGTGGACAATGAATTTTCAAGTAAATACTGTTGCGTAGGGCTTATAACTGTGACAAATAGCGTATTAACTTACCACTGCCACTAACTTGAATATAAATGAGATAAGTTTTTGAGTTTTAACTGCACCCACAAAAGAATTCAAAGTGGTAAACAATTCAATTTCTAGGATGATACAGGTAATGATCGATAAATGAGAGAATTCCGTTTAGTGAAGTTTGGGACGGGGTCGAACACCGAGCTAACACAATAATACGTGAGGGTCAAAGTACAAATGTCATACGTCCGTCCACACATTATAAACAAATATCTCCAATTCTTAATTTGACACCAATGTATGTGTAGTGTCTTGCTCTTCTCTCGCTAGCCAACAAATTATAAGTTCAATGCAGTGTACATGTCTTCAATTACATAGTGGTCATAGCCCATGGTCTTTTTTTTCCTTCTATATGTACATACTCTTGCTGGATCACATTCTAACTTATGTAAGTGCATGATGATTACTATAAATGGTGCTAGTGCTATCAATCTGGAATGGATGACCTGTTCGCTGACATTGAGTGGAATTTGATAGGAGGAAGTGCATGAGATAGAGTTACTGAGACCTTCCTGAATAAGAAGCATATTAATTGTTAATGTTCAACTTAGAAGTTGTTTTTGTGGTGGTGTACACAGTATGATACTGGCTGCGTTATTACAATGAGTCCCGAAACTGAGAATGGCAATGACGAACTTTGTAATAAATGTTTTTGTTATTGTTTTCGTATAGATCAGGAGAAGTATTGCATTCATTCTGCTTCCTATTGTGTCTGCACAAAGTAAGTACAGATTGATTGAAATGGAGTCAAAATTGGTTCTGGTTTAGTTTAATCGTATATATCAATGATTTATGTAATGAACATAATATTTATATAATCTTCTCTGCCAACGAGAATGTTGAATGTGTGTATGCGAAGAATTAGTAATATAAACATGAGTGGGTAAAGGGTCACCATCAATGTACCCAATGTGCCTGTGTGAGCTATGGAGGAAGTTTCAATGCAATCTTGCACATTCAGCAAAGATACTATAAGACCATAGGTATTATTCTATAGCTTATGGTTGGCTTCAACGGGAACCATTTTCGAATTGTAAGTAGGGAGGTGTTGACACACTCTTTGTTTTCAAAGTGAAAATTTGTGCTTATAAATGGTAATCTTAGTAAGTTTGTAGGTGAGCAAGTGAAGTGAATGAGACACATACTAGGGGTAACACTATTGAAAATTGGGAATATTTGATTATATATATGTTTGGACGTACATGCAACTATTTTGGTACTTTGACCTTTTTTTTTGTGTGTGTTTGTGTTTTCTTGGTGGTCGACCTTATCCCATACTCCACTAAACAGAATGCATACTGATAGAGTAGACAGTACAAGACTATCTAGAATTCATGCTATTTTATTATAAGAATCCATGCCATTTACCATAACTTTAATTATGTATTTATTACATTTTTTCCCTATAGTTTATCCAGGGTTCTATTCAGTGAATCCTGTTGCTATATCAGAGAGAGGCTCAAATGCCACTGGTCATTGTTCTAATGTGTCAGATTCTGGTAGAGTGTGTAATACTCCACGCAGTAGTGTTTTATTCGATGGTGTTACTCCCATACTAACTGGACTAGATGGAGACATGTGGGCAACTCAACTACTAACACTCAACACACCTACATCTTCAAGTATTACATTTAGCTTTAATGGAGTAGATAATTATGTGAGTACAGGAACTATTGAAGTCATTATGTTTAGCTGTTCAATGAGAGGAATAGGAGCTAACAGTATTAGCATTCGTGGTAGCGATAACTCGCCTATTGGTAGTATTAATGATATTCCTCAATCTTGTGAGTATCTGGTCAGAGCATGTATATCTGATGGATTTACAACTACAGAACCAGTAATATCTTTGACTTTCAATGATGCACTTCAACGAGTCTACCTAGCTGAAGTTACATTCTATACTAATACTCTTACCTGTTCTAATGTTGTCCTCAATGAATCAGTATCAACTACATCAAGTACTCCAATTTCAACATCAGTTGTAACTGACGGTAAGCACTCATTTGATAAGTGACATTACTTTCTTATGTTTACTCACATAAAAATTATCACTTTACAGTTTGTGAAGCCATCTATTGTTAATACCATGAGTACACTTTATATTCAGATGTCACTTCAATGTGATAGACTTAACTTAGCAATAAGCATGATTGAAAATGGTCTGCTAGGACATGGGATTTGTTTTCAAATTTAATGGTTATTTTCCTTACATTAGAGTATATACATATGCAGAAACTAAATTAGTATACAGTAGGAGACAAAATAAAGTTCTGAATTTCATTCAGTAGGAACAGCAGCGTCACGGTAAAAAAAAAAACTGGGGGAAAAGCAGTACACCGTTAGGTAAAAAAATGACCGCTCCGTTTGACCGCGTTTCCGTTTTAATCTTTCTTGTTCACCGCATGCCTCACTCAAATAAATATAAAAAATAGTTCATCAATAAAACGTTCCAATTTTTTGTTTACCGACTACTGGAGGCGAAACTTTTCGTGTATAAAAATTGAAGCTGTCCTATTCAAAGTTGTCTCGCAGAGAATTGTTAGCTTGACTACTGCACAGTATCAATGTTTTCTCGATGTTAGGGCCTTTTGGGCTTAGTTTTTTACTACTGGAAGTCCATCAGTACCTAACAGAAGACTTACGAAGTGCGGACTTTGTTATAGCTGTGTGCCCGTCGAAACTTTGGTCTAAAGCTTTATTGAAGTTAGTTAAATTTTTAGTATGAGCTTTTTTGCTCTATTCAACGGGTGATATAAGGCCTTAGCTTGCTGATATAGCAATGGAAGAGTTCCTAGCTAGAAAATATCAATGAATCGACGGAAAAACGTAACTTTTTTAGTAAACAGTGTCGGCTGTTGAGTCGAAACTGTATAGAACGCAACAGTAAAAAACTACCATTTTAAGGCCGTACAAACGGACGGAATCTGGAACTTTATTTTGTCTCCTACTGTGTACTGGGACCCTCTGTGGCAATCACAAAATCTTTGCCAGCCCATTCTGTATTTTAGTATGGTGTGGAATTGTTAGAGTTTTCTTGTTACCTGTGTTGAAGGCTACTTATCTAAAGCTTAACATGTATTTATCTCTGTTGTGATGTCAACTAAACTATTTTTTGGAAAGAACATTATAGAATAAAATATTGACAATATTTTTAGTCCTCACATTGATAAAATAGTCACTTTGATTTCTGCATTATGTATATAAACTGATCAATTCTACTAACTTAGTGAGCTTCCTCACTACATTACTCAGTTGGAGTGCACTAAAAATTGGCTTTTTAATTTTTGTAATAATGCACGGTTTGACAAATTGGCTAGCACCTCATGTAATGTTTTAAGTTTAGAGGTCGCGTTTATAATTCAGTTCTATTCTTCGTATGCCAAATCTGTGGCCTTGTTTACAACATTCTATACGCTTTCCGAAGGTCCAGGTATTAAAGGAGAATCCCGGCATGGACATTGACCTCTAGCTGCTTGTATTCATATTGTTTTAAAAAAAAGTAGCGATACGTAGAAGACCCTCTAGAATAGCCCAATTCTTTCAATTCAATCCATGCCACATTTACATTTAACACGAAACCCCCGACATACACACAGCTACGTATTTATAAACATTTTTGCGAATGATATAGCGGAATAGTCAAGTCTAGCTCATAGCACTGCCACATATGTGTGTGGATATCAGGGCTTCATACAGGATTATTTCTGGGGGGGGGGTAATGCTAATATGAGCTGCTTTGTCCACTGTTAAACTTCAGAGGTATAAGGGGATTTTTTCAGAAACATTTAAACTTTTGATCACATTCCTCGTCCTTCCTTGGAACAGCATCAGTTGAAAGATCTTGAAGCTCATTGAGACCCGTATACGCAGCAGTATCACTAACTAAAACCTTCATCAGCTCGTAAGAATTGCCATTGAGGCCCTGAACTTTCGGCTGTAAACTTTGATGAAGCTCTAGAGATTTTCAAATAAAAAAGTAGAAGAATTGTGCTTTGGTTTATTATTTTTTTTAATAATAAAAAAGAATTTGCTCTGAGTTACCATTTACAATTATAATAAAAAATTCAGATTTCATGGGGGGGGGGGGGGAATTCCAGGCCCCCCCCCC
>WLWI01004305.1_pt1 | contig 12061 bp, 8 predicted proteins | sample 6701501 | NCBI WGS metagenome assembly WLWI01 (sample SAMN12718690, study PRJNA515312) | sponge metagenome | isolation source: marine sponge | host: Mycale hentscheli | place: New Zealand: South Island, Marlborough, Capsize Point | collected 2014-11-01
CTCCATTGAAACCTTCAACACATTCACACCTGGTCTGTGTGCCTTGGCCTTCTATACAAGAGCCTCCATTAGCACAAGATGAATCATCACAAAAGTCACCATCAACCTCACATCTATCTCCACTAAAGCCTGATGTGCAGTTACAACTGATCATAGTACCAACACCTTCTAAACAAATACCCCCATTTTCACAAGATGTAGAGTTGCAAAAGTCATTATCAGTGGTACATGTGTCCCCAGTGAATCCTTCAGCACATTCACAAGTTGTTATAGTGCCAATACCTTCCATGCAAGTACCACCATTATCACAGGAAGTTAGCATGCAAAAATCATCATCAATTTCACATGCATCACCACTAAATCCTAGTGTACAGTTGCAAGATGTTGCTGGACCTAGACCCTCTATGCATTCACCTCTACTGTTACATGTCAGTGAGTCACAGAAGTCATCATCATTTTCACACCTGTTTCCACTAAACCCAAATGAGCAGTTACAACTGGTTTCTGTTCCCAGTCCTTCCAAGCACATTCCTTCATTCTGACATGACTGTTGGTTACAGAAATCTAAATCTACCTCACAGGCATCTCCAGTGAATCCAATCACACAGTTACAGCTAACATTGACTCCAGGCTCCTCCATACACTCTCCTCCATTAAGACAGGTATCAGAGGTACAAAACAAGATTTCTTCCTCACAAAGAGCACCAGTATGGCCTGGCATACACATGCAACTGAAGTTAGCCCCAACACCTTCCCTGCAGATACCGCCATTCAGACATGTGGAACTAGTACATACATTTATGTCATTTTCGCAGTTAGTGCCATTGAATCCTTCTGTACAGTTACACCTGTAGTCTCCCATGCCTAAATCTACACAAACTCCATTATTTATACATGGTGAAGTGTCACAAGGAATTAGATCAACCTCACAAAATGGACCTGAGAATTCTGGAGGACACTCACATTCAACACGTGCAAATGGCCTATCTGTGCAGTTGCCACCATTACCACATGGATTGTCTGGCACACAGTCATCTATATCTGTCTCACACAGTGAACCATTAAAGCCAATCAAACATGGACAAATGAAAGTGGAATTTCCATTTTCACATTCTGTAGTCCCAGCTGGATTACAAGGACCATATACTGGATCACCAACACAATAATTAATCCTAGATTCACAATTCCTGCCTTCCCAGCCAGTGTAACAGCTACAGTTATAGTCATTGACTAAGTCTTTGCAGGTTCCATTATTGCAGTTTATTGTGGCACAATCATCCATGTCAGTTTCACACCTATCCCCAGTGAAACCAAGATCACACATGCAGGAGAATGTTTGGTTGCCATCCACACATGTGCCATTGTTGCAATCAACTGCAGGCATTTCACAGTCATCAATATCGGTATTGCAATTACGTCCAGTGTAGCCAGGAAAACATGTACAACTGTAATTACTTTCACTGTCCATACAAGTACCTCTATCCATGCATGGATTTGTGTGACATAAACTTTCTAAGAAATAAATACAAATTGAACTGAAACAAACATCATCTTCACAATATTCTCTATACAATCAACATTCACATAAGTAATTATGAATATGTACATTTCATGATTGTGGTGTTGTTACTACACTCAACTGTGATTTATTATTATTAAATATTTAGCTGGCGAGCGAGCGAGACACTCTCAGGGTTAACACAATTGAAAATCTGGATGTTTGTTTGTTTATATATTATGTGTGGATGTACATATGCTATTTTGTACTTTGACCCTCGCGTATTTTTGTGTTCCCTCAGTATTCGACCCCGTCCCAAACTTCACTAAACAGAATCCCCCGGTTTAGCGATCATTACCCGTATCACCCTAAAAATTGAATTGTTTACCACTTTGAATTATTTTGCGGGTACAGTTAAAACTCAAAAACTTATGTAAGCTCCATTTCTATTCGAGTGAGTGGCTGTGTTAAGTTAATACGCTATTTGTCACAGTTATAAGTCCTACGCAATAGTATTTACTTGAAAATTCATTGTCCACTAGACTAACCATGAAGGTAAGTTTTGCGTAGGTATGTTCAGTTGTGTGAAAGTATTGTGCATTACAACTACTACTAAGAATATTACAAAGAAAAAGTTTAAATAACGTGACGTGATTTTGTTGCTTCTTTTTCAATTCAAACAGTTGCAGGGAGCGGTTACTATGGCATTGAATCCCATTTACCGTATAATACTTAATAAAAACTTGACTTTTTTTAGTAGCTTGAATGACAAAAGTTAAAATAAATCATTTAACAATAGTGTAGTTTTAGGCTCGCTCGCTATTTGTGCTCAAGCACACCACTAGTTAACATTTATTGATAACATGTACCCGTAGTGTGCATTCGAATGGACCTATCACCTGTTATCTAGCATGTGCTCTAAAGTAAGAGATGAGAGGGTAGAAACTACGAGATTTTTAAAACAGTAGGAGTGACTCACTTTTTTTTTTTTGTAACCTGAAAGCATTAACATGTCATCAGGATTGTCTGCATGTGCAAACTTGATAGGGAAAAAAATCGTGTTCTATTAACTGTTATATAAAATTTTGGCAAAATTGGAAATGTAGGCATTAAACATACTTCAAACTGATATGGAATGGTTGCGTTTTAAAAATAAACACCACTGGTACCTGTCAAACTCAAGTTTACTTGCAACATTGTAGACAATCCTGTTTTTTTTTCTTGTGAATTTGCCAATATTTCACTAGCCGTGCTTGCCTTTTTTAATGACAATCCCTTGGAGCAGCCCCACCCCTCAACTGAGGTTTCTGTGGACTAGTTTAGCTGTAGGTGCCAATGTACTATCTTAGTGTACCTTCTCAACATTCATATAAAACAATTATTCTATTCTAACTATACCTTTCTCATGCCTGCCCTTATCATAAATAACTCCCATTCCATTCGAATCAATTCAGTTCTTCCTATTCTTTTCCTTCATTACTTTGGGCTTTCAATTTTCTTATTGTTATACTTAAGCTTGCCCATGCTGTTTTATAATTCTTGCTAGCCTAGAAGTATCATTTCTTTTGTTCCTCTTTATGTTCTGTAATTATACTCTTTTCTTTAGTTCTACGTACATCATTTTGGTTGGATTGGTCAGTGTGTTTAAATCTGGATATTTTTTATCTTTTTTCCCTTGTTTTCGTAAGTAGGTTTTGAATAATAGTTTGACTGAGTTAGTATAGCTCTACCTGTTAGCCGTGTGTTACTACATCCCTCACCATTTGTGCTAAATGGTACTTCTTATGCAAAAAAAAACAACAACAAAAAACAAACACAAAAACAAACAAGGCATGTGGGTTCAGTGTTCACCCAAGCCCTATATTAATAGTAGGTTCAATATGGTCAAGTTCACACTGTACTTGAGGCATATCTAAAATTACAATCGTTTAACATAGACTCAACTTTTATATAAATACGCTATTGAAATTTTTTTTCCATAGCCTCTAAGTACAGATCACTCAGAAAACACGGTTTTGCACTTGCTGTGTTCACAATTTCTAGGTGATAAAATATTTGCTTTAAAGAAGGTGGTGGAAGCTAGTTTATATTGATATTATAATAATACTTCACCCATGTATTTTCAGACATTTGCATTGAGAAACAGCAGCTATGGTCATTGGGACATTAAAATTGAAGAAGCTAATAATTCGGATGACATATAATTATGGAGACTAAAAGCTTTAGTAATGATAGTGTAGCATACTTCGGATAAACTGTGCACCAAACCTTCTAAAGATGTTATATTAAATTTTTTTGTTCTATCCTATCTCAGAATTTTATAACTGGAAAAAATGTTAAAAACAGGTTATTACTGTTAATTTATAGGTTTTACTATACCCAAACAAATGTTTATGTTAGAATTACAATTTTTAACTACATTTCTGAAATTCAGACTAGATATGTATACAAATCTAAATAATATAATTTGGAATTATTTTATTCGTAATTTACACTGTCATTTTCCTGATATATTCTGAGTTACCTGGTGGATTTATTGTATATACTACTTGAGCATTTGCATTGTAGGCGAGAGATTCAACTCCAAAACTGAACAAATTTAAACTGATTCGAAAATCTCCACTGATACTGAATAGATTATTGATATTTATAATATGAATAGTTCCAGTAAAATATGCAAAATTATCGTTCAAGTTTATTTGGTCTTCACGTGAGAAAAAGCTTTGAAGTTGTCCATTATCAAATCTGAAGTTACGTTCTGTAATTTCTGTACTGAGCAAATTAATGCTAGTAGAAAAGAAATCATTGTCTATATCTACTGATCTTCTCAACATCAATGTGAAATTCATTATTACTGCATTTTCAAACAATGAAGTTTGATCCAATGTTATATAATAGACATCCACAGTAAAATCCATAGTGGAAGGAGCAGCATCTAATAATAATAATAATAATAATAATAATAATAATAATAATAATAATAATAATAATAACAATAATAATAATAATATTAATAACTAGTGGTGTGCTTGTACACAAATGACGAGTGAGCGCCAATAATCATAAATGATTATTATTATTATTATTATTATTATTGTTATTATTATTATTATTGTTATTGCTATTATTATTACTTATTAATGTAAACCCATAATAAGCTGAACTTTTACCAGTCAATTATTGATTACTGAGAAAATTAAATGAACTGTTGACTGGTATATTGGCAACTAATTCAGTGGTAACAGCAGGTTACAATGTGTATGTGTAAGTGTGCATGCATGTGTACCATTCTTAAAATCCAAACAGATATTGTACTGTTATCCAAAATGTACTAAAATAATGGGCAATTTAAAACCAATACAGCATGCTCTCTTCGTGATTAGCAAAAGTTGTTCTTGTCAAACTAATATTAGTACAAGTAACCTTTAAATTGAGAATTTTTTCGATTTCAAACCCCTCGTACTGAAGCTCTTCTTTGCTACTATGTACTATCAATTTAAATAGCTGATGAATAAGAACTAGCAAGTACCCCGCTACACCATGGAGCTCAATGTACTTTCAAATTTTTGAATGCAGTAACATAAGGTCTTGTTATCATCCCCTACTACTACTTTTAGTTATATCAGCTTCTCCTGCTCTCTTTCATCCAAAGTCATCTCAGGTATTCTTAACTTTTTCTTGATGAGCCATGGATACCGTCCTACTTTTGTCTCTCCTGCATAGTTTTGAGCCACTTGCTTATTACAGGAGAAACTTGCTCAATGTTCTATTCATGATTATAGATTTTGTATTTGTGAAGGCATTGCCTTCATTATTCCTTCCTCACCGATTTCACATGCTTTTAGCTACAATTAGTCGTTCTTTCTAATAGCCTCATTTCCTCAATTGCAGAATGCAATGACATGTTACTCAATCAGTTAGAGGTTACACTTTACCAATTCAGTTATAGGCGATGCTTTACGCATTCAGTTAAAGGCAACACTTTACCAACTAGGCTCAGCTCATGAATTATTCATGAGTACACACGTTGTCTGACATACAAGCATATTATCATATAGATAACTGTGCATCACAGTGGTACTATTTGTACTCAAAACTCTTGCACAAGATCGCCACCATTACATACTTTCAAAGATACTGTATGCTTCTGATGCCCATCTTACATAGTATATGCTCTCGATCAATGCTCTCTCTTCTCCCTTTTCTTAATAAATAACTGATCCTCTCAAATAGTACTCATTCATTGCAATACTAGCAACTAAACAATAACTCTGTATCCTGCAGCCTTTCAGTCGAATAATCCATTCACAAATACGGAATGAGAACGTGGACAAGTAGTTCTGGAAAAGTACAGCTGCCTATAAATACTTATTTTTACTGTTCACAATATTGGTAAATTTATTTGTTTGTTTGTTTAGATATGTTTGGAGGTATAGTGTTATTTAGTACTTTAACCCTCACATTTTTGTGTTTTCTTGGTTGGCAATCCCGTTCTCATTCTCCACTAAACAGAATCCTTTGGATTATTGATCTTTACCCATATCATTAATAGTTGACACCTTTGAATTAAGTTGTGTCTAACATATCTAATATTTTTTGGATGCAATTAAGTCTTACAAAACTTAGGAGTTCATTTTCTATTTACGCTTTCCATTTTGAAATTGAAGCCACCTTTACTGTCAATTTCACCCCCTTTTTAGTTACAATTAGCTAATCACTCGCTTTTTCCTTCTCTTCCATTCTCTTTTAAACCTACGCTGCCTTACCTCGCCGATTCCAACCGCTTTTTACATTAATCACCTTTTGCTTTCTCTTTCGTACTTTTGCCATCCTTTCGAAACCTATGCTGCCTTCTCCCTCGTTTACTATTAAACCAGCTTTATAGTTACTGAATGTGACAACAATTTACCATTCATGTAAAGATGATGCTTTACCATTCATGAATACACACTGTCGGTCATCGTCGTTACTGACACACAAGCGTAATATTATATAGAATAGAGTGTTTGTTTCTCTCTAAATTTGTGCTTTTTCATGAAATCGACATTTCATGTATTTTTCTCAATGATACATTATGTATACACTGTATATGAGTAATAAAGAATATGAATGAAAGAACAATATATGTAACTCAGCATTTGTTTACTTGTTTGCTGTTTGGTTTGGTTATCTGTAACAAATTTAACCTACCAGCAAATTTATTTGGTACAATTCATTCTACTAACTTACATGGTTGACAAATTGCTGAAGTAGCATAAATTCCAATGAATCCAGGTGGGCACTGTTGTATGCATTGACCAGTGACTTGATGGTAGTATGGTAAACCAGTACGAACAGGACATCCTGTAAAACAAACAAACAACATAACAGCTGCTATAGAATACCTCCAAAAAGTTCATTGAGTATTTTGACATTACAAATACCTTCAGTAATTCATGAAAATACGATATTGTTTAACAAGTTGGTCATCAAATGAAGTAACAAAGAATATTCTGAGAAATCAGGTTGCCCCAAAACATTTCTTTTGCAATATAATTTATGGTGATTTTTGTACTAATAAAAATTATTGAAAAAAAATACTAGAAAGCAGAAATATAAAAATACTACAAGGATTCTATCTCAATGATAAGTAGCTCTGGCTTGCTCAACACTCACATCAATTCCTGATGGCTACTATGCATCATGAATTCTCATCAGCTACTATATTTCCTATAATATAGGTTGCGCCCTAATAGATCTCGCACTTGAAGTTACTGAATATAACTAGATGTGTAAGAACAAATTACAAAGTATGGATGAGTAGCATGAACATTATGACTAATACCAGAATATTCTAAATAAGTGATAGCCACATTTTGCTAATTTCCTGTCAATTGTAACAATTGTATTTCAGAAAACAATTTAAAGAAATAATTTTTTTATCAATGGAGAACAAACACCTGCATGCTATAGGCCATAGGATTTTTAGAAGAACCTGTTAGAAACTAAGCAAGCATATCAGCTCAATTATCTAAGATTTCTTCAAAGGGGCACTTGTTAATAGTTCTACTATCAATGAAAATCAATTTACCTTATTTCTTTCTTACTGTTACAATGCAAGAAGATCATAGACTGTCAGAAGATTGTGTAATACCAGTTATCAGGAGTTTATCAATCTCACTCTCAAGTTCATCTTCAAGTGGAGAGTCTATGCGACAACGTGAGTTTCTTATAAGGCTGTGTTAATGCTCAAGTAAACCTAAATAGTAAGACTAGATGAGGCCGGGTGACATGATTAAAACATTTCGCTCTCTATTGGATAAATTTAAATTTAAATTTATGTCTGGGGAATGAGACTGCAATAGTAGCTAGTTAATCCAAGAAATAGTCACAGCTTTGTTTATTCCTAAAGTTTACAAAAGTTTATAAGTTTATTCGTCTTACAGAAGGATGTTATCTACAGGTGTGGATACTATCCTCAATGTAAGACTTGAGGATGCAGGCTATTCAGTTACATACTGTTCAAGGAAGCTAGAGCCGAAAGAAAAACAAGTTGCTACAGAACTAGAGAATCTTTCTCTGGTGAATTCTATTCAATACTTCAATCAATACCCTCTTGTCAAGCCCTTCATTGCAGAAACAGACCATAAGGGTATGTTCTGTGCCTGAATCCAGGATCTTATTAATCAGAGTACCAGAATATTTGTCAACTCTCTTACATGGCACACAAGTGTACAACACATTTATAAGGTAGATTACAATAATAATAGCATTAATTTTTGCCTGCACATGAATATAATTAATGTTTGGTAAAGGGTCCATACTATTTCCTTAAGTGTGATTTTCACTCTAAGTGTGCATTCACACTAGGCGGAAAGTGTGAAATGCATGCTATACATTGATGGTGGGCATTCACACCACCAGTTTGGTGTGAATTTGGTGGGTTTTCATGCTATAATTTTCACAGTGTAAGGTTTTAGACTACCCTGTCTTAGAAAGAAGAACTCCATATTCATACTTTTCAGCCTTAGTATATCAGCCCCTTGAGTTGCCATTAAGCCTACATGTCAAGCATGTACATAACCACAATAATTCCCATTTGGCTTTTTGGTGATGTTCCAATTGGAAAAATAACTTAGAATGCTGGTTCATGTTGTTGATAATTACTGTGAATAAGCTGCAGTTTAAATATGGGAATGATCACATTATTAAGATACACATGAACATATCAGTGAGTAAGGGTTAGTTAGAACAATAGACTAGGGCTGTGGGGAAATAGGTGACCGGAATCTGTATACTCATCTTCATTTGGTTGCTGAAGCCGTTGCTCATGTCTGGTTTGGCCCAAACAGTTTATGGTGTTTGTAACCATTACATATTTATCACTTTTTTAATGTTGTACACAGCGTCTTGCCCCTAGGGGCAGTCTTCATTCTCATCCTCATTGGTGTTTATCATTGTTGTCATCGTCATCCTTTCCTGCTTATCCATTATTCTCAGTTATATCATTCAATTATTCTTTGTATTTATTATCAGTGACCGATTGATAATTTAGTTAACTTAGCTACTCTATACAGACTGAACAGTTTTGTCTTTGTTGTCCAGTAGTCAAATCACAAAGGTAAGTCTTGTGTTGGTATGTCCTGAACAAGTGTGTGTGAAAGTGTTGTGTGTTACAGCTGCTTAGCTAAAGAATATCGAAACGTAAACGTTCACTCACAAATATAATAGCAGCCATTATGCTACTATATTTCTCAAGTGAGCGAGTGTCTGCATTGCCGGTTAAGTCAGGCCTTACAACCCTGACTGATCTACCCATTGCCGTAGGCCTCCTGATGTTATAAATCTCATAATAATATAGCAAACTTCAATATTCTGACAAGGTCTCAGTATTCTTTGACTGAGAAGCTGCAAAGCCAGAAATTGGATTGTATAATGCATTGAATCCGAATCCAACACGTGAAATTGTTGTTGGTCTTGTATTGACAATGACACTTTCCCATTCAACTGTTTGCATTCTCGATTGCTTGACACTGAATGTTTACTGACCAGCAAAGAGCACAGCTTGCAATTATACATCAATTAAGAGGTTAAACATTTCAAGTACAAGTGATAAAAGTGATGTCTATAATGTTCTAACTGGGCACAATTCACTCTAGCTATTGTTGTTACTTTCATGCTCATTGCACACATTTCTATTTATTATCACCCAGTATTATTTATAATAATAGCAATACCTTTATTCTTGGCAGCAAAATGTTCCATATAATATCCATTTAATACACAAAAATGTACAAATTACAATACTGATGCAGATTGCCTGACGGTAATAAAATATTCAATGTAAACATAATACGCCAATGATTATAATATGCATGAATATTAGTTAAATTAGGGAGAAGTTGACTAAAGATGAGTATAGTCTCACAAAGCCCTCTTGTTATTCGTATCAGGTAATTGAGTCATAGCATTTAAAACCCTTTGTAATCAATTACAATTGTTTTAAAATAAAACTTGTATTTTAATACAAATAAACTATTTAACTTCGTAAAAGGGTGCAAAACAATAAAACCTTTACATATTTATAATGTTCATAAGCTTTTTATTTCCTGGATAGCTAAACACTTAATAATAAGTGAGAATTTCATTAAATCAAACTTACTGCGTTCAATTAGAGTTACGCTGTTCAAAGCTGCCCAAAATGTAGTAAAACTTTCCACAAATGAATACCTAAAAAATAATAATATTTCAGTAGTAAAATAAAGCATGATTCATCAATGCATTTTACATATTCTGACAGTTCTGTGCTAATTTTAGTCCAAAGTCTAATTGAACAAAAAAAATTCAAATATGAAGTCATTACAACAATGAAGCCTACAACTTACATGGGAAGCTACCAAAATATGGCAGAACTCAAACTGTATTGCTTTTATTTATTTACTACAATAGAATGTTGTGGGGATGCAGTTAAGTATTACAAATTTATTGGAGCTCTTTTAGAATTAGAGGCATTTGTAATTTATCTTAGTTATTGCACTGTTTGTCATAGCTGTATATCTTACTCAACAATTAAAAAATAGTCAATTGTCAAAAGAGAACACAATGTAAGTCTTGTGTTGGTATATCCAGTACACAAGTGTGTGTGTGTGTGTGTGTGTGTGTGTGTGTGTGTGTGTGTGTGAAAGTGTTGTATGTTACTGCCACTACTTGGCTAAATGAAGCACCTCAGCACAACTGAGCTATTACAATATAATCTCAGACCAGAAAGAACTATTAGTTATTTTAATCAGGAATCAATATAGCTCAAGCAATGAAAATGGTATATGGGAAATCTGTCTTCATAAGAGAAGAAGCTAATTAGAAACACTCACTGTATACATTTTCAACGTGGAAATTCACTTCTTTCACAACTCCCTTAAGTTCCCCAAGCATAAAGCAAACTACACTGAAAATAGTACATCCAAACGCTGTCTTCATACAAGAAGAAGCTAAACTAGCCAGAAACACTCACCAATATACATTATCAACGCGAAACTTCACTCCTTTCAACTCTTCTAACTTCCCTGAGCATAAAGTGAACTACACTGCTGGCTGCAAGAAATTATTTGCTCACGTGATTGTGACGTGACGCTAGGGGGTGTTTCCCATAAAAGCTGGAACCTAAGCGGAGCTGTAGGCTTCGCATTTTCTCAACAGTTAGCCCGAAATAAAAAAAGTAGCGCAACAAAAGATCTAACATCTTCGTCCTGAGTCAGTTCATACCTAACTCAACTGTTAATTGTCAGTAATCTCCAAAATCAGAGTGTGACAGACAGACAGACGAACAAACAGACAAACAGACAAACGGACAGGACTACTACTATAACCCTCTCGCGCATGCGCGCTGAGGGTTAATGATCTAGAGTTGCATACTGTCAGCTACCGTCAGTAATCAATGGGCTGAATAATAACTGGACTAGGAGCTAGAACATTAGCTTCAGGCAATACAGATCTTGAAATGGCAAAATTAATTTTTATCAGATTTAAAGATGAAAGTGTTTTACCTTGCTACTTGTGCACAATGGCTCACTCGCCATTTGTACTGAAACACATCACCAGTACCATCTATTTATGTGCAAACTCTGCACACGAACGAAAAGCTGTCGAAAGCAACAACTTTGTATAATACTATAGGACTACATCATAAGAGCCCATATGTCTGAGGCTCTATTTTAAAAGAATGCTGCTCAGATCCAGTAATTTACTTACCTAAATTGAAGTGGTCCAGTACCTGCTGGAGGTGCAGTCCATGCTATGGTCACTGATGGTTTTACCATATTGTTTGTATGGGTAACACCAACCTAATATTTTTTTGTATATGAAAAGTAAAATATAATGATCAATAATTGTGACTGTCTATAGGAAAACCAGGCACAACGCGGCACCCTTCGAAAAAATTTTTTTGCACTTACAGAGTAGTCGGCGTCCAGATATTGAGCTCTCCAAGTTTTATCGTCGTAGCTTAAGTCGTTCCCGCTATAATAGACCTAACCGTTCCCTTCCGTCGGCTTGAAACAATACATTTTTAAGAAATCGATCGATCTT
>WLWI01004306.1_pt1 | contig 12061 bp, 15 predicted proteins | sample 6701501 | NCBI WGS metagenome assembly WLWI01 (sample SAMN12718690, study PRJNA515312) | sponge metagenome | isolation source: marine sponge | host: Mycale hentscheli | place: New Zealand: South Island, Marlborough, Capsize Point | collected 2014-11-01
GTTGTATAGGTTAAAAAAAAAAAAAAAAAAAAATGTGGGGAACTCTTTTTTATTTGCCCCCCCCCCCCCCCCCCCCAATCCAAGTTTGACCACCCGACTATTATCCTTTCCTGATTAAATTGTAATCAATTGTATTGCAAGACTTACACATCAGTTACTGATTTGCTTTTAGTTAAAATCTATACTTTAGAGGGTGATCCCCCATGTTGCTAGCAGAAATGGTCAGTTTACTGATTCTCTAAAAAAATTTAAGACTTTGACAAAGTATAAACCATTTTGTACTCAGCTATAGCTACAGGCGAGCACAACATGGCACAGCCACTGTAAGGCATTTAACTTATTCATCTGCTAGCTATAACTAGTTTACTAGTGGACAATAAGACGTACCTTGTCAGTCAACCACAACGTTGAAGACTGCAGCCAAATACAAAAAGATAGCAAGACCCATAGTTGCGGAAGTGGGGAGTTCGATCACGACAGTTCACCTCCCCGTAGCTAGGTACCCTTTAAGTTGGGCGGGGCTCGGGTGGAGTCAGTAGGGATCCGCCCAACTTCACTAGTCGCTATAATATGATGAGAAGAAGTTGTATGCTGTGTAGTATGGGATAGATAGCGGTACGGTTTCCACGTACGTATGCAGTATGAATCCGATATTTTAGCACCGTTAAAAGATGATTTTAGCGACTCCATTTTGTTAGCGATTTTGTTGCGATTGGTAAAGGGTCTACGCTATACAGCGTCTAGACAAAAATTTGAACTGGAAAGCACACAATTTTGGAGAATTCTCTTTATTGACTAATAAAGGTCAAAGGCTATACCCGGATTCCCTTTTTCATACCTGGACCTCCAGGAGTTCAGGATGTGGTATGAGGCAACAGATTTCAGTACTGTTGAATTCTTAACAAGATTACATTCATTCATGCAGTAATTGTGGCCATTCAGAACTTAGATGAATGAACTGCTAAAATGAGGAAGAATGAATTGCTTAAAAATAATAAAAAAATAATTTTTTGTACGTATTAATGAAATTAGTGAATAAGTCAGTTAATTAAATCAAGAACAAATGAATCTGATTTATTGAAATTTTACTGAAAGACACAGATAGCTATTCTAATGATGAATGTAGTTTTATGAAGACTACAAAAAAATGTATTAATGAATGAAATAAACAAAAATAAAACACCAATTACAGGCTAAAGAAGGCTTGAAAAGACACCAAAGGGTGTCTGCTTTGACATTGAATGTGGTAGTCATTAGATTATAACTTTGTTATGTGGTCCACTGGTCTCTAACTTCCGCTTTGACTTGTCCATAATCTGGGAATGTCCTTTATTTGGGTATTATGGGTTGAAAGTGATTTGATCTGATTAGAGGCCAGATAATAAGATGATAGGCACTATGTCTTTAGTGCTGGATGGTAATACTTTAATTATTGTTGTTTACAGATTCATATAAAACATAGTTGAAATTTTTTCACATGATTACAGCCAGCTTTAGTGATATGACTTTTGCATACCGAGTTTGTTAGGAGATAGCTCCATAGCTGCCAACGATAATATCTCAAATAGCTAGGTTCCTAGCTAGGATTCCAGTTTCCTCCTCATTTACTCATTAGTGTTAGGTAATTCTTAATTCACTATCCCTTACATAATATGAACATCCAGATTATAGAGCAGCTATTGAAATATAGTCTATTGCAAAGGTTTTGTCTTAGTATGACACAATAAAAACTTCATTAATAACAGTGATTAGAAGAATCCATTTGCCTTCTTTCCTCTTGGTATAATTATAATGGTTGTGGCCAACCGTCTGCTATTCAGGAATTTTTTTGCTTGTTACAAGTCTTTCTCTAGGGTAGTTACTGATTATGACTAAGTTTATATTATCAAAGGAGTTTAAATACCTAACATTAAAATAGTTAAAATTTTCAGTTTTTTAAATAATTGATCAAAGACCATAATATTGGAAATGGTAGAGTGTATTATCCCCTCTAAGGTGTCATTTAGGAATTTTGTCTTAAGTGGATAAGCTGATGAATGGAAGTATTACTATGGTGACATGAGCGAAGTTTATATTTAATTGTGTATGTGGATCTTAATAGAGCAGCATTTTATGTAAACATATAGCAAGTGTGTAGCCGCCACAACAAACCCATTTATAAATTTGAAAAAAAATGATCGTGTGGTAATTGTGAATTAATTTGCAGATACTGAACTCTTCAATTTTTTTGTGATTTAGTTTCATTATCATAATTTGTTAGAATTTACAACTTAATTTCATTAAAAAAATGAAAAAAAACAATTTAATCCCACTATTAAATAGCTTTGTTGCTCGAACTTCATTCCAGGATTGGGATAATCATTATCAATAATTTCTCAAACCCTAGGTTTAGTTATATATTTAGAGAGAGAGGAAGAGAAAGAGGGAGAGAGAGGGAATGAGAGATGTAGCCTACATTGTGCACAAAAATGTAAAAAATAAAAAAGTGTAAATTGTGTATACATATAATCTTTCTCTCTCTACCTACATCATGTAGGTAGAGAGAGAAAGATTATATGTTTGCACAATTTTCTGAATTAACTTAGGTTAAGTTATGTCAGCATTTGTGTGAAGATAGCTAATCTAATTGAAGCACCCTAAAAATGTTCATCTAATATTGCAATAATTTCATGAAATATAATATAAGCAAAATGCACAATTCTCTGTCCAAACTCGAGATAAATCAATCCAGTGTAGAATTAGCCTACACCAAATCTGATAGAATCACTTTAAAAAGAACTTCAACTGATTTGTAAAACAATATTGAGGAACATCATAAAAATTGTATAATTTTAAACAATAAAATGAAGCATGACAAAAACGTAACTTTGTTTAGTGCTTATAATTATTTTTATTTCATTGTACTTTTTCGTAAACATCGCTCTCAAAAGTGTTTGGTGATTCACGACTTGGTTCAGCTGTCTGGATTTCACCATAAGCAACACAGTGACTCATATTGATGTCTTCACTGAGATTTGAGTTATTGTTCTTGATTGAACTTTTATTTTTACTATCATCAATTACTTCATATTCTCTGTCTGTAAGGTCAGTGGCTGCTTTAGTGGTACTAGTTTTTCTAGAATAGAGAAAATATAACTAAATTCTGGTTAAATGTTAATACAATACATAATTATTATGTTAAACTTCTATACAATACATGGTCATAATCTTGCATACGATAATATATACCAAACTTTCAAGAGTTAAAAATGCATTTGTGTGACAATGTGTACATAAGAATATGAAAGTTATATCTTACCGACATCCTATCAATTTGTATACTACAATTATTGTAGTTGATATTATTCCAGTGATGAAGACAAGACAAACTAGTACAGAAATCATCACAACTGTAATATTTATGATCACAGTATTGTCTGGCTGTATTGTGGCAGTATCTATAAAATAATACACAAATTCTATATTCTCAATCCCAACTCAATCGCAATTATTTTTAAAATATACACAAATTATTAATGCAATTTAGTATTATAACAAAAAAAATATTGTATTCACAAACTTTTATAATATATCTCAATCTGGATATAATATTTATTGTATTAATTCCACATAATTTCATTATTAAAACTTTCTGTGACATTATATATTGCTTACTTAAGCTACATACTTCTTACTAAATAGCAGGTCAGTCAGGCAGACTAATTAGATTAATTACACTGTCTGGTTGTAAATTACATGTTCAATTATAGGCTTTGTTTTACATTTGTATGATGTCAATGTCATGAATAGTGAACTCATAAATCTTCAGTATATGTATATATGGCTATATTATAGTTAAAATTTTAAATAATTCCCAAGAGATAATAATTGAAATGAAAAAAACAAAACAAAACAACAACAACTACAAACTGTGGTTACATTAATTATTCTACTATTTGTATAACCTGGCTGGATTGGCTATAATGAAGCTAGTTTGAATAGGTGCATTTCTTCAATTATTACTCACTAAGTTTGAGTGTAAATTTTATTGAAATTAATAGCCTTTAGATTGTATTTTTATATTTTTAAATGAGATGTTTTGGTAACTTAGTATTAGTTTCAATAAAAGGCTCTGCCTTGACCTCAGCTTGCACACTTATATGCATATAACTTTTGTTGTGATGATAGCTATATTAACTATTAATTAGACGTAATTTCCTCTGAAGTATAATTAGAAAAATAAGAGAGGCTAAAAGCAGGAAAAGTTTAGTAAGAAGAGATAACGAATGGTAGCATCTCAGCAATATCTAATTGGAAGAATTTAAGATATAAAATTGGAAATTGAAGTCATTAACACATTAATTATGACTCTAGCTTGCTATTGTTTCATCATAGTTTGTTCAGATTTGTTATTTTGTTTGGAGAATGTTATACCCATATATAATTATTGGTGAAAAGCATCTTAGTATGAATGATACAAGGGTTCAAAGTGGGTGTCCAGATATTGCCTCTAGCTTAATATTCTATGATGAATTGCCACAACACTGTTATATTATATGAAAATTGCTAACTTAAAAAACATACTTGTTGATGATACAGATATGGGCAGACTGAGTGCTCCATGACCTGCTAGATTATTTGCTGATATTTGAACTGAGTACGACAAATGTTCATCCAAATGATCTATTGTTATAGTAGTTAAGTTACAATCCACAGTTATCGACATTGTGGCAGATTGCTGCTCATTTACAATCATGGAAGCTTGATAATATATTATGGTATAATTCAGTACAAAGCCCCGTGCTTCTATTAAAGATAAGGCTTCCCAGGATACAGTAACAGTTGTGAATGATGTTCGTTGGAGGCTTGTAATGGTTGGAGAAAGAAGTGGCTCTAAACAATGCAACATACAATAGAGTACACAATTTTATTATAAAACAACTTACTTAATTCTTTTGTGAAGAATATCATAATGGTTGGCAATCCAAGACCTCTGCTGTTAATTGGCGATATACTAATATTGTAGGGAACTCCAGGATCTATATAATAACAACAAATACTTTATTTTCAAGTATCCCGTGTCCATTGGCTTACTTAATCCAGATTGAGAATAAGAAGTCACATCATTAGCTGATACATTTTTGAGCAATATTGTAGTAATGTTTTTTAGGTCTAACAGTCTCAAATAATAGCCAATAATCAATCCATTAGGCATGTCTGGAGGCATCCAAGATATCTGTACTCTAGTATCACTGTAGGATAGAGCAAACTCTGTTACTGGGCCAGATACTAGAACACAACAACAACAAAAATACAAACACAACCACAGTACTATAAGATATACTTTATAAGCTTATGTGTATGTTATATAATCAACTTACAATCTTCATATAGTCTTACAGTAAAAACTACACTGTTAGCTAGAGTTAGTCCACTAGGTAGTAGAGTGATCACATTACATGTAACCATTGTACCATGAGTATCTGCAGTAATTGGATCAAGAAAAGTTAGAGTTAATTCATTGTTGTTTATTTGTGAAGTTGAAAATGAAATTGTATTTGATGTACTTATCCACCTCATAGACACTACAGTAAGATTACTAAAACAAGTGACGCTTGCAGTGGATCCAATTTCATATATATTCCTCCTTCCAGTGAGACCTATAGCTGATATTTAAGCAAATATGCTAACACATACTAAGAATGATTAGTTTTCAGCTCACATTTGTAATCATCGGATACAGATGATGCAATTCCTCTGCTATTACTAACATTACAGTTGAAGGTCCCAGTGTAATCTGATAATGTACTACTCGATATATATAGAAGGTTATGATAAGTGGCACTAGAAGTATCCACTATTATTTTACTCTGTGAGTAAGATCCTCCTCTTCTATTCCAAGTTAGATCAGTGACAGGACCTCCAGTAGATACACAAGTCACAACACCAGTTGTAGTGTTGTATAATATAGACTGTATTAAGAGGGATCCTATAAACATATAATGATAATTAAAGTAATTTAAAAGTCTCTTTGAAACAACAATCATTAACTCAGGTGTGCAATGCTTTTAAATAATAATAATCATATTACTAATTTCAAGAATTTTTTTAAAGAACAATTAGAGTAGGTGGCTTTAGCATTCTAAATAAAGGCCTTGTAATCTATCCTTAAGAGAAGCTATAATTAGAAAGTCTGTTGTTGCCACACATAAAAGGTCAAAAGTATTTGACTACAAATTGTTTTACATTTTTATATTATATGGTAATTAATTATGAAGCGTTATGTATTACTTTTGAGAACTCTTAGCTAGATTTACATTCATTATATTAGTTGACTGTTTACTGCTGTTCTTTTATCAGTCATTATTATGTCGTTGTTTTAAGTGACCTGGACACAATTTTCAACTGATATTATGCTATAGATGCATATTTCTAACTACTCCAAGCAACCATAATTTTGAGTACAATATTAAAAAACTACAAGAACATCAGTACATATACTTTGAGAGACATTAATGATAACTCAATACATGATATTTTGTGATTATAAATAGATTACAAGATTAGCCATTTTTATTAAATAGTATTTCTTTTGTAATTTTCGCCTACAAAAGGTGTGATTTTCACTTAAAACCTTAGGTTAACATAATTTGCTTTATCATTGGTCAATAATTTGGTGTAGTGCTGATATAGGACTTCAATGCAGTACTTTTCAAGCTAGCAAAAATGCAATTGTTTGATTAGTCATCACCATATAATTTGCTCAGTGCAAGAATAAACTAATGACACAGTATTGAATAATAGAATTAAAGGTAATAATTAGATTAATTTTATTATTATTTTACATGGGTTAGTCAGCCTATTTTACAGCATTGCTAAAACATAGCCTGAATTGTACTTCATTCATTATTCATTAAATTAATAACATTACTATAACCATGCAAACTTAACACAAATATATCATTCTTACATAATACTTGAAGAAAAAATTTCTGAGGTAAAAATGAAAGTAATTAGCTATGTATACCTTCTCCATAATTATATATTCCAAAATATAATTTTTGATTTCGTCTATTCTGACCAGGAATGTTACATGTGTATATTCCAGAAGGTCCCACAGCATTGATGCCACGATGGAGAATTACTGCTTGTTTACTTCTACTTCTAGAAAATATGTTGAAATTAGCATTTTGTCGACTTATTACAAAAGAATTATTTGGGTATTGCCAGCTTCCAAATGATCTACCACTTGGATTGTCCTCATTTCTGCAACAAGTTATAAGATCTGTATAGCCAATTAGTAGGTTGTTATCTAGTCCAATATCCGATAAATTCACCAGACTGTTTGTAGGATAAGCCACACCATTGAGATATGCATGATCTAATAGTTTTTAAGAAAAAACAACAACAGCAATAAATAATATAGAAACATTGAAAACATACTTACATGGTAAACCCAGTGTTGTAACAGTCAAGGTAGAATTAGGGCTAGATCCTATTGTATTGATGTATGCCACATCAATAGTGTAGGAAGTGACTGGATTGAGTGTATTGGTAGTATACATAGTATTACTGACATCCAAATCAACCAGTTGCAATGCTTTGGTAGATCCTATCACATAATATCTAACTGTATAATATCTGTCTGGTCCATTACGAGAGAGACAAGATTCTCTATTCCATGAGACTGTGAAACTAGTGGCATTAAAGAACTCCAATATTAACTGTGGGGCTTCCCTTGGAGCTAATTATATACATATTATGACATAATAGTAATTTGAATGGTAAGAATCTTACCAGCAGATAGAGTAGTAAGAGTATGTGTGGCAGGTGAAGATGTACCCCCATTATTTATTGCTGTTAAGGTGAATTCATATATTATATTCTCTTCCAAGCCTGATATAGTTATAGAAGTCATTGAGGTACTGTCAGTGCCTGAAGGAGCTTCAGTACAACCTCCAACTCTTCTATAGTTGATAGTATACATATTTACAATTACTGGAGACGGCGATGCCCACGTTAATACTACTTCTGTACTTGAAACTGAAGTATTCCTGAAATTTCTAGGCATAGAAGGACGAACATCTGTACAGAATAATCAGATAGTACAAGAGAATATAACAGATTATAAATTCATATCATCTATTAAAGACAAGGTAATATAATCTGACCATAGTAGTATAGCCTCATAATACTTATAAAATAATTCATGTTTTCTACATGTTCAGATATAATATCTTAATAATGACTTTTAACATAATCTGTGGAGGATGATGTCCAAGTCAATGTTATTTGTGTACTTTGAACAGCAGAATGCACAAAATTAGTTGGAGTAGAAGGAACAGCATCTATGAAATTGCATTACTTTATTGTGTGTACACAGATTTTACAGATATTAGTCAATCAATTTAAAAGTTATTTAGTAGGAATGTACTTTTTAATGTGTAACTTACATGTAACTGAAATTGTGTGAGGTGAACTGGTCACATCTACAGTGCCAGTCAAATAGTCTGACGAGGCCATGACTTGACAACTGTACATAGCACTATCTTCAGTTGATGCCAATTGACTAAAAACAAAATCTGCATTATTAGCATAATCAATGATATTTCTATTTTTTCTCCATTGATATGATATTGACATTAATTCCAGAGTAGCTGGCGCATTAATTGTACAAGTCAGTGTGTAGCTTCGGAGAACAACTGGTGTCCCACTTTGAGTGATAGAGACAGAAATTGAAGGTACTATAGTTTAGTTTAAAGTAATATATTAATTGAAAATGTTATTGCTTGGCAACATACTTGTAACTGTGAGCATAACAGAAGTGGTTTGACTAGATCCTATGACAGAAGCCTGACAAGTATAAGTTCCAGCATCAGATTCTCTGACTCTACCCGAGATTACAGCTTGATTTTCTCTACCAGATAGAAGTCCTCTTGATCCTGATCCAGTAGTTGTCCATGTATAACTTGGGGACACACCACCAGACACAGTCGCTTCACAAGTAAGGGAAACCATTGAACCAGCAGGAATGGATGGATTGTCAGGAGCACGAGTAATTGTGACAGACATAACCATGGGAGCTTCACGGGTATTATTGAACAATAAACAGAAAGAAAATACAACACACAGAGTGATTTTATAATAATATGTACATATGGGAATACTGTAGTTATATTAGGTAAAAAAGATATTCTAAGAAAAAAAATTGATCTTCTATCAAGAACCACATACTAGATAAATATTTGAAAAACTTCAGTTCGCTATTAGTTACGTTTCTGGAATCAGTTATCTCACTAAAAGATAAAAAGCATTCAAAACTCCTGGTTTCAAAACTTTTTGTAGTTGAGGGAGAAATTCTAATCTGTACAAGTTGATTCAATTAGGATTTTGTTTATAGCTATGTATACAGAGTATTAATAGAGAATTTCTCGTTTTAACAGCCAATAATACTGTTAAATAAAACTTAACTTGATAATTGTCCTTAGGTAAAGTTATAATTAACAATATTATTGGCTGTTAGAAAGAGAAAATGTGCTATTATTGTAATTATTTCTGCCGAGAATGACTGAGTCATTGAAAGTATACAGTGTATTACATTGCTCATGATCTATTATACAATGGCCTCTATTAGAGAATTGTGGAATGGAGACATTAGAACACTACATAATTGATGTATGTCCAATATTATAATAATTGAATTGTCTACAGAGTAATATTATAGCAACATTTAGAAATGCAAAAGAGCAAACTTATTCTTTCAAGGTGGTTTTCCTATAACACATAATTCTATACCATGTGATTGATCACTTGTGTTGATTGGCGAGTGAGCGAAGCGAGCAAGACACTATCAGGGGTAACACAATTGAATATTGGGGATACTAGTCTGTTTTGGATGCACGGATGTCATTTTATACTTGACCCTAACACTTTTGAGTTTGCTTTGTGGTCTAATCCTTCCCATACCACCTCCACTAAACAGAATCTTTGAATTTGCGATCCGGTATCATCCAAGGAAATAGAATTGCTTATGCCTTTAAATTCGGATAAATCTGAATGTCATAGGATGTACTTAGGTCTAGTAATCAAAAGCTACTAGTAATTCAGGTATTCAGAATGATATATATTAGAGACTACAGATGATACCAGTACTGAGGAAATTGTGGTAAGAAACTAGTTTTTTGTTAGCTAAAATATAGAATGATCACAACGGCTAGGCTATGTGCTAACTTTAGAAATGGACTGAATGATATGTTTTTGAAATGTTTTACCTCATTGTTTGAATTACTTGTGCAAGACTCGCTTGCCGTTTGTGCTCAGGCACAACACTTGTATGTTAACAAGAATGACATTTGAGGCTTCAATCTATTTTTATGAAGGGTCAGAACTTGATAATAGCTTTATTCTTATTAGCACATTGAAACATCCACACTATTGTCTATGACATTTTGATTGTTTCTATTCACACGTGTCAGGGATACATCTGTACAAAATATAACTTACGAATAGAAACTTCCAAGGACTCCATGAGAATTTTGCTGAAACTGCCCACATCTACTCTGCAGGTGTAATCTCCACTATCTCCAGCAGCCAGAGATGTAATAGTATATGTAAGAGAAGTCTCTGTTGTTGTATGACTCAATTCTTGATCTTTTTTAAACAAAGTAATCCTTGAGACAGTGTCTCCCGATGTTACTGATGGTATGCATGTAAATGAGTACATTTCACTCAGGGCAGCAGTTCCAGATGTAGTTATGACAATATTGAGAGTAGTAGAAACTAAACACCAGTACACATAATGTATCAACAAAGAAAATTAGTTTTTTTGTAAAAATATTCTAATATTACTAGTGATTAATATTCCTTGAAAGTTAATATAATACCATAAGAGCTTTGGCGCATTAAGAGTAAGCATTTTGATATTTTCATGAGAACTTACACAAAATGATCTCATTCAATATCACAGCAATGGCAAATTTTTGCTATTAGCAACTGACATAACCTAATAAAATGAAGCATTCTTTCAATACACTAACACGGCAATTGCACTCGTTTGCATATTCTTATGTAAACTCAAGCTAATATTAATCTAAATTTAACTTTGCTTGATGAGAATAGACCAAATATTTGGTTAATGTTAGGAACATGCACTTATGAGGTAGAAATTCAATGTACAATACAACCAGTAGTAACTTGAATAAGAAAATTAGTAAGTTACCTAAGTCTATGCACATTGTTTGCACGACATTCATAGAATCTGGTATTACGCAGCAGAATTCTCCAGTAGGTGGATTAGTGGCAGAACTTCTCAGACTGAGATAAATCATTTGATTATCATCTCTACTTCTGAAATAATCTATTCCACTATTAGCACGATTTCCAATTATTGTTCCACTGTTATAAGTCCAGTCACCTAATCTATTAGGTAATGTTCTGCAACAAGGTCTCTCGTCAGTCCTACATGCCACTACTTCATTAGTATTACCAAAATCAGTTTGTAGTTCTCCAATATCTTGCACAGAGATCACTCTACTGCCACTTGGATATATATTGGGTTTGAAGTCCACTATTGCCACACCTAAAGTAAATAACACAAGTTAATGCTAATAGTACAGCACAATGAATTAGAGTTGTACACATTATTATACTTCAGTACTGTATTGAGGATAAGTGTGACGTTAAAGAATGATAGGGATAACTTAAGTGAGACTGGAACAGGAAAGTTTCTGAACACAAGTTATTTCGAAACTTGATGCATGAAAATTTGAAGTGTTAATAGAACTTAACTAAGTTATATGTATATTTATAATGATGAATTTCAACCCTTTGACAGTCGGAGCTGAGAATTCTTGGCATTGGGCCATATTATGATGTCAATTATCTAATATAACATTCCAATTTTTATATTAGTATTCTTGTAATAAATTTTTTTAAAGGAGTGCTCTAATGTATATTTGTGACCGTCTACAGGAAAACCGGGCACAACGCGGCGTGCGTAAATATCGAGAAAAGATCGATCGATTTCTTAAAAATGTATTGTTTCAAGCCGACGAAAGGGAACGGTTAGGTCTATTATAGTGGG
>WLWI01004307.1_pt1 | contig 12059 bp, 11 predicted proteins | sample 6701501 | NCBI WGS metagenome assembly WLWI01 (sample SAMN12718690, study PRJNA515312) | sponge metagenome | isolation source: marine sponge | host: Mycale hentscheli | place: New Zealand: South Island, Marlborough, Capsize Point | collected 2014-11-01
ACATGGCAACCATTGATAAAACATTTTCAAGGATATCACCAACAGATAACTATCTACAACTAAATTGTCAATTGCATTTTTATATAGCTATAATTGCATTCCTAGTTCCTTTTCTATGGACAAATATATTTAATTAGCTTTGGTTGAAATAGTTATCATGTCATATTTCAGTATCACTTATGCATTTTTAGATTATGCTACCTATGAGAGATAGCTAGCAATAATTTATTGGAAAGGTCCTACGAAAGTTAAAATAAATATTATTTAGTAGCTATAAATTATTATTGTTGAAATTTCAGTCGGTAAACAGAACCCCTGTCCCGGCATGTCCGCTATTACAGGTATCTGAATGGAAAGTTTATAATATGTATACATAATTCTTATTATATAGATTCCGCATATTCTGAATGACACAAGTAATGGATTAGATAGTTCTTTAAATGCTAGAGGCAGACTCTACGATCACAATGGCTATGAAATCCAGTGGCAGCAAATATCATATGAGAACAATGATGGGTACAGTGTCATCAAATCGCACAGCGAGTATGACTATGAAGAGGAATATTTTGAGCCTGCCTCTAAAGAGGATGAACTTTATCTGCAACTAGAGAGACTCTCTGTGCCCATTTTAGAGAAAAATGATTTACAGTAAGTTAGAAAGGTCCTACTGTCATGAATTTTGATTGCAATATAATAACAAGAAACAAGTATGTCAGGTAAATATCCATCGGTAGTGTATAATTTGTAGAGGAATGGAAATACAAGATTGTTTATCAAGTTACATTGAACATCAACAACTTCATTAATAGTGTTTAAACTGGCACATAACAGTGACCTTTAATTTTAAGGCGTTTTTTTCCTACAGTTCATAATATTATAGACATAATCAGTATGAGTTCTGCTGAAGTCTCCTTTTGAAGTGCTAAAAGTTCCTTTGTAGCTCTGACTAAATCCAGTTTCCAGTAGTACATGACAAGTCTCATGTTTTGAACTAGAATTAAGACTAAATATTACATTTTTCTAATGTACTATTTACAATCTTAATCTAATTGATTGCGTCCAGACGATATACTGCGGATGTCCTGTTTGATGATTACCATACATGGCTTCCATCAAATGAAATGATCCAATGTTTTAAGACTTTAGTAAGTAACATCATACTTGCAAGGATGCTTAGTTCCTGTAATGTGAATGTTCATGGACTGAAAGGGATAATTAACTGAGAATTGACTGCTAAATGCCAACTAGCAGTCTGACACCGATATGGTTTAAACTAATGGAAGTCTAGAAGTCTTGTGTATGCATATGGTAGACTGAACTGAGATGAGCTAGGTTGCACACTCAAATAAAATGAAATTGAAGTAGTACATTAGCTTCACACTAGAATACACTATACTTAGTAAAAGTAAAAGGAATGAAGGTCATTAAAGGTTACGGAAACAAGCAAACATCTAGTAAGTGGGTGATAGTGAAGGCAAATTAATCACTACAAGTCAGTTACTTGAGTGCTTTTAATCTATGGGGCTTGGAAGATGTGGTCTTTTGATCATTGTAAGGGCTATACAGCAAATTTTTAATTATTGTATATCAGTTTAATACGACCTATTTAATTTTGTAACACCACCAAAAAGCAGGGCTGTTTGGTATGCTTATACCTTACCATAGAAATGATATTACGTTACATGACAGTGTCACAAATACACAGTGTATTTCAAGTTTGGAGCATGCATTGTTAGCTACATTAATTCTCTGTAACTTTCTGAATACACAGATTACAGGAAGTCCTCGGAAGTGGAGAGTTTGGTACAGTTTATAAAGGAATGTGGCACACAGGAAGTGAACATTCTGATGAAGGCTTCAAAAAAGAAGCCGTGGCAGTAAAATGCTTGGATGACTCAAATAATGAAGAGGCAAAAGTGAAGTTTCTACAGGAAGCAGCCATTATGGCTCAGTTTAATCATCCTAACATTATCAGGATTCTGGGAATAGTTATGGATGATCAGGTATGTTTATATTTCAGCGTTAATGTTGCAATCTGCATTATTTGGTGGACATTTTCAAATGCTAAATACACCTTTACCTCCAATATATGTTTTAAGAAGCAACATCATCATCAATTTTTTTTATCTATTGCAGCTTAAAATTGTAATTGATTTAATGCACAAGGATCTAAGGCACCATCTTATGTCACTTCAACCACACAGGTATGGTCTCCTTAAGGAATGTTGCCTTAGGGAGGCAATAATATAAGAGTTGTTTCCTTTAAAACGATATATCAGTCAGTAATTTTTGATATTATAGATGTGTAGATGTACATAGGTTAAATCTTACATTCAAGTACTAAATTCTGTTTTTATAGCGGATATAAAGTGCCAGCAGAACTTGGCCCAACTCTCCTCAGTTACTCCAGACAGATTGCTTTTGGAATGCTCTACCTCTCTTGCAAGTCATTTGTTCATCGAGACTTAGCTGCTAGAAATATATTAGTCTCTAGTGATGGAACTCTGTGCAAGGTAAAGAACTATTTTTTTCATTATATATGCATGGTACTATTTATAGCAATTAATAGATTTCAGATTTTGGTCTTTCACGTGAACTTCAAAATGAGAAATACTATGTTTCTCATGGTGGTAAAATCCCAGTAAAGTGGACGGCTCCAGAGGCTCTGAATTATCGCAGATACTTTACAGCTAGTGATATGTGGAGTTATGGATGTGTTCTCTATGAGATATGGTCACTAGGACACAAGCCATTTGAAAACTATGACAACAAAGAGGTATCATCATTAGCTTGAAATAGACCAAACAATATAATGTTAATAATTTTTTGTCTAGGCAATAAAGCTACTCAGGTCATCATATCGATTAGCGCCACCTCCTGGCTGCCCGAGGCAAATATATGACATCATGATTAGTTGCTGGTTAGTCTTAGTAATATTTATTTGGATGTTTATCCCTGGCAGGATCCAACACTAATAATGCGTTGGGACCCACCCACCTCTTAAGATTTTGTATTGATACTTTATTTAAATGGCACTTAGCATAGTTGCATTCATTTTGGTGTAGTAGCTATGAGATAAAGGGACTGATTAAGTGAAACACATACTCATTAAATCAACTGCCAAGGCTATCCTATTTATTATTCGTCATTGAGTTGAATTGACTTGATACATAGAAATGGGAGATTAGTCAAAGTAAATCAGGCTATATGGATAATCAAGTATTACTTTTTGTACTATCTTTGGATTCATAAACCCAGTTTCTTTGCTAAGGGAAGCTGTTAGTGTATCTATATATTGCATTATATATAAATTATATATATTAATATTAAAAAGTAGTGCATTAAAAGTTGGTCTATGCAAAAAACAACTAACATTAAATATTAACCCCCCCCAAATTAACCACCCCCCCCCCCAACCCAGTAAATTATCTAGATATGGCCCTGGTAATCCATTATTTCACAATATCACACCACTTTTTACACTCATCATAGTTATATAGCAAGACATTTCACTCTCAGGCTATATTTTTATATGCCTATGACTCAGGATTATACATTAGCCTGCTCATGAAATATTTCGCCATTTGTCTGACTCATGTAATACATATTATACATATGTACATATAATTATGTATAACTATCTATAGTTATATCCATATATATAATATTGGGTCTGGATGGAATTAATTTAGAATCTAGCTAGTTTCCTGATTGTGTAAATTTTACCTCTTTTTTGTAATAATTAATCAGTAGTTTATAACTGAGTAATTTGAGGTAAATGTCTAATTCAAGTATTTTATCTTAAGAAAAGAGCATATTCAAGTAAGAAAGACATGTAACATAATAAGATAGTGTAATTTATTGACTTTTGATTGATGCTTTAAAATTTTTAAATAGTAGAGCAAAATTTCCCATCAGTGATAGCTAATAAGTATATTATAAGCATCCAGGTTATATATGTATTATTTACTAGTGATGTGCTTGAGCACAAATGGCGAGCGAGCCCAAAACTACACCATTGTTAAACGTTTGATTTTATATTCTAACACTCGCTACTATAAAAAGTTGAGTGTTTTAATTACATATATACGGAAAAGGGGCTTCATTGCCACAGTAACCACTCCCCGCAACTGTTTGAATTTAAAAAACAACAGAGCAATGAAAAAAAAGGCACACTATTTAATATTTTTTTGTGATAAGCACAATACTTTCACACAACTGAACATGCCTACACAAGACTTACATACCTTAGTGAGTGGTCTAGTGGTCAATGAATTTTCAAGTAAATACTGTTGCGTAGGGCTTACTATGACAAATAGCGTATTAACTTACCACCGAATAGAAATGGAACTTTGGTAAGGTTTTTGAGTTTTAACTGCACCCGCAAAAGAATTCAAAGTGGTAAACATTTCAATTTCTAGAACGATACGGGTAATAATCGATAAATTAGAATAATCTGTTTAGTGAAATTTGGGATGGGGTCGAAATCAGAGCTAACACGAAAATACGTGAGGGTCAAAGTACAAAATGGCATACGTATGTCCACACATATATAAACAAATATCCCCGATTTTCAATTGTGTTACCCCTGAGAGTGTCTCACTCGCTCTGCTCGCTCGCCAATAATATATTTAGTATACATATAAAGAACTATTTGGCTGCTTACTATTTGTATACTGAAACACAACATTCTAAAACATTCATGTTCATTTAAAATGTTTAATATTTTACAGGCATCCACAGGAAGCCAAAAGACCATCTTTTTTAAGTATTGTTGTTGCTCTTCAAAAGCCTGATTTTCAAATATTGAACTGGGCTGAAGTTGGATCTAATAAGCTTTCACAAACATTAGGAGCTGGACTAGAAGCATCTAAAGATTTATATTTAGATCTACAGAATGCCTATCGGAATCAAGTCACAGCATAAGAAGCTTTAGAAAAACTACCATCTCATTAATTGAAGTCCTAATTATTTTATTCAGTCATCATCATATAATATAGTATTTTATTTGTTGTTAATTCAATTTATTTAATTTTATTATGACATTATATTTGTCCATTTTAGTATGCGTCCAATAATTTAGGTCTTAAAGCTGTCAAAGGAATTGCAGCACATAAGTGATCATAACACCAGCAGATGGTTATATATATTGACAGCAATATATTTACTATATGTAATTAAAAATATTATGATCAGTTAATGAGGAAGCCTTACTTAGTTACTTCAATGTTATATAGATAGAGCATTACAGATTATTGTCACATAACAATCTAATGCTATATGGTTACTGTATAGAGGTGAGCATTACTTCTGGCAAGAGAAAAAATGGCAGCAACTATTACAAGAAGCTTAGTGATTGGAGCACAAATACTTGTGATTGGTCTATATCTTTGTAGGAAGCCCCACATCTTGCTTATTATAAACACTATTGATTATAAATGTCGTGTGTGAGTTTGAATCTCAACTGTCACACTCCAAACAGTCAGTTTGAGACCTCCTACCTGCTCATGAGATTCTTTGTAGCTATTCATGTATAGTACTTTCACCACAGATGTGTCTACTGACTGCTTCTCCCCACCCTTCACTTAAGAGATAGGATTTCATCAAAGCAGTCACAATTAACACAGTCCAAGCACACAAAGGAACAAAAGTATTATGACACAAAATACATACACCAGCTGTTCACTATACTACATCATATATTCCACACCACGTCAACTTGCATTGTTACAATACTTAACACCTGAGATACACAAACGTGCTTACTTTTTGAAGTCTACTCTTATTCCCCTTCATCATCCTTCTTTCCCTCTCCTTCCAGGAATTAACCATTTCACTATGTTCAAGGAACTTCTTTACTTATGAGTTCCACACTATTAATTTGTCTATAAAAAGACACCACATGAGCGACCTTGCAGCCTACTGAGTGTAAAGTAGTAGTCTTAACCCTTAGAAGAGGACGATAGTTGAGAGTTTGTGGTCGTAACGAGCTTACTAAATTATTCATTTCTACTTTTCCTCCCGTTCTGTTTACACAGTTTATTTGCCTTCAGTCTTTTTACTACATTTCTCTCTATACTCACCTCAAGCAATTTGCATTCTATATAATTCTACTTATCTGTTTATTCCTTTAGCCATTTTACTGTCAGAAAAGAGTCCATCTACAACTGTAGCAAAATCGTAAATTAATGTATAATGTGTTGAAAAAGAGCTTGGTAACCTATACAGCTCGTCAAATATTTGTCAACTCAGCACAGTTTACAGATTTGTTGTGGTTGTCAATGTATTCTTTTCAAGCAGTAAACCTTATCCAGTGCATCCTTTAAGTTATGGTTTCAGTTTTTCATTATGCAACTGATGAAGTTCCCATGGGGATTGAAACATCTTGGTTTGTTTGATTTATAATACAATGAAAATATTCACTAAGAACAATATTGCTTGGACTGTCTTCTGCAGATATAACATATTTAGCAAGAATTGCTTTTCACAAGGACTCAAAGTAGTAAGAAATTCTGCAATAGAAGTTTAGCTCAATTACAATTTAAAGTGTTACATTTAAATGCAAATAATTTTAAAATAATATGGTAACTTTAAAATCAGCGCCAATGTATGCAGGTTAACAAAGAAATTGAGCAAATCATATGCAAGATCGACTTATAAAACAACATACAACAAATAAACAAACCAAAAATATTAAGCGTGTTTTACTGTGACTGAAAAATGTTAGGCTTGTGCAAGTGAAATTTGGAACGCACGTGATGTCACTTATTCGAAAGAGGAAACAAATTAAAGATAGCAGAAAAATAATCATAAAACTTAGCTACGCAGAGATAAATTGAAGGAACTTGTAGTTCATAAGTAAAAAGAAGTACTATGAATTGAAATAAGTCTGTACACTACTCAGAAGTTAAAGCGCCACTTTTACTTCACTACTTACAAATGATTTCAGACTAGTCCAAATTATACGAGATCAAAGCAAAATCCCTCTGAGAATGTTCGTAGTTGTTATATTAACGTTACTAAGTCATTCTCATCGCTCAGTGACAAAATCTCAGATGACTTTGGGAGCAGTTGACTCTACTTTGCTTTTGAAATACGCCGGGCTACACCGCTCCAACCAGAATGCGACGGCAGCGGACTTGTACATTAATGGCGGCGGGTTATATCTGCTTACTTCGCGTGTGTTATCGACGGGTAGAGTGAGCGCCGTGTGCGCATTCGGTTACACCAAAGTGGAGTTTGAATCTCTATTATTAAATCCAAACAGTCAGGATATTGACCCTCAGACAACAGTTAGACCATTTGTGTATGTAGTTTTACTCCGATCGCGTACTGGAAATAACCACTCGTACTCTATGGCCGGTCCTCCAGCTATTCTAGCGCATGGCTATTCTTTTAATTGCATATCTGATTCTGATGGATTGCACTGGGATGTACAAGAAGGAGATCTCATAGGAGCGTTTATACCCAGTGACTGCGTTATGGTAGACTCAATCCAAAAGGAAATTTTGTTTCTCAAGAGATAAAAAGCCGTTTCACTAAACTTTGTCCATCACAAATTAATCTAGTTGCAAGCATCAATGAATCTTTTGGACTATACATGACTAATTCATCTTTGCTAAATGTGGAGGACCTGACTGATAAGATTTCAATATGTGTGGATCAATTTGAAAACATATCAGTACATATAAACATGAATGTGACTGTAGTCAAACTGGAAGGTAAGTGTATGGGAGATTTTGTGAATGCTCTATAATTGAATATAATTACATGATATGTATAGAGGTAATGTATACTGAAATCCTACTTACGTATGTTAAACAGTGGCCCACTCAACACAAGAGATTGCCTTTCACAAATGACAAATCGAAATGAAGCTGTATTAGCATTTATAGTAAGAAGCACACATTGAGGGCAAGCACCTTAACACATAATTTCTTTTATGTCATTAGGACAGCCCTTAAAAAGCAAAGACCTGGAATTAAGATACAATGTTGCTTCATTTTCTATTTGACTCACTTGATAAGACAACAACCAAAATTAAATTCCTGTAACTGCTAATGCTGTCCAAATATTGAATCTTTACATTATCTTTGTTGATATTATTTTATTTGGTCAAATTTTTCTTTTATTTTCCACCCTTATTGTTAGTAAGTTTATGAATGTGTGGTGTATGAACTAGGTTTTAGGAGTCACCATTTATCAAACGTTGCCTAATTGCTAACCAGTTATAGCCATTTCTTCTTCCTAGATTGCTTTGAACTGATTCCATTGAATATAGTTATTCGAATATATCTCCATGATACATGTAGGAGCTGGTATTTATCTGTAATAAGCTATACATAGAATTAATTAGGTATATGTACACAATTGGGAATCTGTAATAGTTGTTTAATAGGGTTATTTGGGAAGGAAATGGCAAAATAAAATATTAAAATAATGCTTACTCTATCATGTTTTTAGGTACTAAGGTAGTAATAGCCTTAAGCACAGGAGCTGGTATAGTTTTCATGGTGATAATTTTAATCACATTAATTATGATAAGGTGGATGAAAAAATACTTACGTGAAAAGGTAAGTGGTAGTGTTTTATACTTAAATTTGGTAATAACATTTGATGCTTTTTCAGTATATTTTATTGTAATAGAATTATATTGTAGCACACTAGTATTAGGTTAGCTTTTGGCATATTTTTTTGATGGCCAACTTTGTATACAGAATGTAAAGGCATCAAATGACAAAAATGTTGATTCACACAATTCCTCAGACACTGGATTCAGGACATTTGATAACATGGGATATGAATTTCAATGTCACAATTTTCAGATGGATACAGTACAATAAAACCTCCAGGAGATTACGACTATGAGGAGGAGTATTTTGAGCCTGCCAATATGGAGGAAGAGCTCTATCTGCAATTGAAAGAGCTCTGTGTACCAATTATTAGTAAAGAAAATTTGCAGTACGTCGAAAATTAAACAAAACTTAAGATATAGAATAACATCATGTACTCAAGATTTCCTGTGTATTTGTGACTTCACAGATCTTCAACCTTTCCCAATCTCCCTCTCTCTCTCTTTACCATATACATATTTTTAACCCTCAGCGCACATGCGCGAGAAGGTTACAGTAGCCATCCAGTCTGTCTGTCTGTCTGTCTGTCAGTCTGTCTGTCAGTCAGTCTGTCAGTCAGTCTGTCTGTCTGTCTGTCTGTCTGTCTGTCACGCTCTGATTTTTTAGATTACTGACAATTAACTGTTTTACTCAGAATGATGATTTAAGGCCTTTTGTTGTGCTACTTTTTTAATTTCGGCTGATTCTTGAGAAAATGTGAAACTTTAGCTTCGCATAGGTACCAACTTTTGTGGGTAACGCCCCCTAGTGTCACGTTATAATCATGTGAGCAAATAATTTCATTGTCATTGCTTGAGCTATATTGATGCCTCTTTATAATAGCTAACAAATTGCTGGTTCTTTAAAGGAGATAATATTGTAAAGTGTTTACTAGCGCTGAGGGTTCGCATTTTGGTGTTTCATTGTTATATGTTTTTAGTACTCCTTTGTGAACAACATCTCTGGTTTTAATAATTCTAAAAGTTTCCCAAAGTATTGATACTACATTATTATAGTTACTTTTTGTATTCATTTAAAAGTGAAAATGTTTTCAATAACTATCAACTACTCCTGAAAACATTAATTGTCATTACTGTTATGAAAAACAGAAGAAAAGAAATGGTAATGATTATGTTGACAATATATCTACCGCCGAACATCCTTAGTATTTTGATGAACTGAAGTCTTAAGCCCTTTTTTCTATGCACATACACTTAGATATGTGGCTAGCAATTTTTTTTTTCACATAATTGCACTTCTTTCATGCAATACATTCATCAACCTACCCACAATCCTACCAACTTGCTTACATATTCATCTACCAGTATCTCTACAGATAACTGTATATGTTATTATTTCTTCCAGATTGCATGAAATACTGGGAAATGGAGAATTTGGTACCGTATATAGAGGACTAGTATCTCAAAGAATTCAAAACTCTGGCGAAGATTGTAGAGATGAAGTTGTGGCTGTGAAATGTTTGGAAGACTCAAATAATGAAGAGGCAAAAGTGAAGTTTCTACAGGAAGCAGCCATTATGGCTCAGTTTAATCATCCTAACATTATCAGGATTCTTGGAATAGTTGTGGATGATCAGGTATGTCGTAGTCTCAAAACAAGTGTATTAAGTATGATTATTCGGATGTATTAAGGAATTGCTCAAACAATTCGGAGCACACAAATTTATGTGGGGTAAATGATGGTAAACCTTGTACATACTCCGATATGTTTATGAAACTAAAGTTGAAAGTTATAATTATGAAAAAAATTGCAGGTGAAAATTGTCATCAACTTGATGGAAAAAGACTTGAGAAAGCACCTAAAATCACTACAACCACTCAGGTAGGAGCCATCTTGAAGCTGCTATCACCATCACATTTTTTATATACGTACTCTTGCTATATATATATATAATATATATATGTGACCGTCTGTGGGAAAATCGGGCACAATTAAATAAGCCTAACTAAGGGAACGGTTAGGTGATATATAGCGGGAATGGCTAAAGCTACGGCGATAAAACTTGGAGAGATTAATATCTGCTTGCCGAGGAGTGTGTAAGTGCACAAAAAAAAATTTCGTCGGGGCCGCGTTGTGCCCGATTTTCTTGTAGACGGTCACATAATATATATATAATATACATAAATATATATACATATAAAAGATAGAAGAAAATGACAGAAAAAAAACGTCTTAAATGAGTAATGACTGTTATTAGAGTGGTAATAACAAAACATGAAACCTCAAGTTTTCCCAACTGGCAATGAATAGAACCATTAAATACTATTAAATCATCATTGTTATTAAGAAACTTGGTTTCAAAATAGATGTGTTAAATAACAACAACAGTTACAGTAGTTCTTTTGAGTATTGTGAAAAAAGACAACACCAAAAAAACTAGTAGTTTAATTTTCCTACTTAATTCCTCTTGCCAAACGCTTTCTTAATGGCAATTAAATTAAATGAATATTTTTGCCTATTAATTAATTGTAATTATATAAGATATATATTAAATGTAGCATATATAAAGTACCAGCAGAACTTGGCCCAACTCTCCTCAGCTACTCCAGACAGATTGCATTTGGAATGCTCTATCTCTCTTGCAAGTCATTTGTCCATCGAGACTTAGCTGCTAGAAATATATTAGTCTCTAGTGATGGAACTCTGTGCAAGGTAAGGAACTATTTTATCATTATATATGCATGGCAATATTTATAGCAATTAATAGATTTCAGATTTTGGTCTTTCACGTGAACTTCAAAATGAGAACTACTATGTTTCTCATGGTGGCAAAATTCCAGTAAAATGGACGGCTCCAGAGGCTCTGAATTATCGCAGATACTCTACAGCTAGTGATGTGTGGAGTTATGGATGTGTTCTCTATGAGATATGGTCGCTAGGACACAAGCCATTTGAAAACTACAGCAACAAAGAAGTACATGTTATTATAGACATAAATAGTCAAATACAACTTTATGTATTTTTATTGTCATATTTAGGCCATGAGACTGCTGAGTTCAGCCTTTCGACTTGCTCCTCCTCCTGGTTGCCCAAGATCTGTATATGACATTATGATAGGCTGCTGGTAAATACTTACAGTTAAAGTATTATTCATTAATTTAATTGTAGCTGTCTAGTAATCATATAATAAGAGCAGCTGCATGAATCTGCTGCTTATGCTACAGTCAGTTTATATATAAATTTAAAATATGAACACTTCTTGAACTGAACTGAGTGTTACATTAAAGAATACTTTATTCATGTTTATATAATCTGCTGTTTTAAACCCTGTAAGCCTTAAACCCGGACACTCTTTTACAAAACATGATACAGTTTATTCTTGTTATTAAGACCTCAAAGATGCTTAAAAATTATTTCAATAACACTCTCAATATGTAATTTCAATCACGGGTAATTTCCAAATAACAGCTATAGCACTGGCAATTG
>WLWI01004308.1_pt1 | contig 12058 bp, 10 predicted proteins | sample 6701501 | NCBI WGS metagenome assembly WLWI01 (sample SAMN12718690, study PRJNA515312) | sponge metagenome | isolation source: marine sponge | host: Mycale hentscheli | place: New Zealand: South Island, Marlborough, Capsize Point | collected 2014-11-01
TAAGTCTGTCTGGGTGAGATCTAGCTAGGGTAAGTCTGTCTGGGTGAGATCTAGCTAGGGTAAGTCTGTCTGGGTGAGATCTAGCTAGGGTAAGTCTGTCTGGGTGAGATCTAGCTAGGGTAAGTCTGTCTGGGTGAGATCTAGCTATGGTAAGTCTGTCTGGGTGAGATCTAGCTAGGGTAAGTCTGTCTGGGTGAGATCTAGCTAGGGTAAGTCTGTCTGGGTGAGATCTAGCTAGGGTAAGTCTGTCTGGGTGAGATCTAGCTAGGGTAAAAGGGAATAACATACATATTATGGTTTAGGTAGCGTAATATAGATGTTTCATATCTGTGCTACTTGATCATCCCTGACAGGACACATACAGTACATGTAAATATATTTGTATCTGCATGTATTGTATGAGTATGTAAATATTATACACTACATGTATTGTGTGGGCATGTAGGTTAAGAACCTCCTTGCTCTGGATCCATACGGCAAACAAGCAGAGAAACGGAAAAAAGAAGTATCAGACTTGGAGAACAAGGTGTGAAGTGAACGCTAGAAAAAGAACTCTTTTATACACTTATATTGGTGGAAGGAGTTGAACCACAGGACAGTCGTGAGGGGTGATGGTGGATTATGAGACGATATACAGAATAGGGCAGGCCAGAAGGGGGTGTGGCATGTCAGAAGGGGGTGTGGCACCCTTACTGGGTATTCTAAAATTGCTCATGTGGGTCATATACGTATGTACATGTGCTAACATGGCAAGATTGATTGGGTATCATGAAATAATGATGGTTCCTGTTGAAGAAATGGAGTGGGAAAGGAGGGTACTTGTAAGGTTAATTACTTATTTATTGCTATACAGAATTTTTTGTTCTGTCTATATTTTTGTTGTTGTTGTTGTATTTTAAGCATATCCGTTCATTAGAGTAGTGTGACCAGGCACTAGCTGGCAGTATTGTGATGTAATCCACGTATGTCCATATATAGATTTTGTCTCCACTCAACCCTGTGGGAATAGCCGCCGCCCAGTTGACACAGTGTCACTCATTCCACGCAATGTGTCTGTCAGTAATTCTATTAACCATATGGCCCAAGCCATAGCATGTCTCTGGCCTTACCATGCATGGGTGCAATTTGCCATGGTGATGGGTTGCCCTTTAACTGTGTTCAGTTATGTATTGCTTGACTCAGCGAAACATTTCTTGCTTCCTTGTGAGTATCCCAATGTGTGGTGTTGATAAGAGGGTCTCTGTGAGGCTTAGAGTGGATGTACATGTATATACATGTGTTATGTCAGGCTGAGGGAGGTGTTTGTGTGCTTTCTTCATTTAAATCAATGTTTAGTCGCGCTTGCATTTTATTGAATTGCGGTTCTATCACGAGCTAGGGAGGCCATTGTTTCAATGTGTATAATGTCTCTACCATTTCAATCACCTGACCCCATAACATGCAGTGACTATAATGTGGCTCCCTCCCCATACCACTGGGATTAACATTGTTGTAGAACTATGTAGCTATGCATGAGATCATATTCAACCAGTATTGTTTATTAAATTGGTTTGTGCGAGGGGTGGGGGGGTGTGGTTTGCTGTTGTTCTTGTTTTTGTTTTCTCTTCTTTCTTTCTTTTTTAACTGAAGATACTGTACGTACAACTTCAATTATCCGAACTTCAATTATCCGTACACTTTAGTTAACCACCCAAAATCTAATAGTAGCATGTGAACACACGACAAATTGCTTGACATTAGTGCTTTGTAATGCATTTCCTATGGGGCTCAGTTATCTGAACATTTCAGTTATCCAAACACCTCTCGGTCCCAACGTGTTCGGATAACAAGTCCTACTACATTGGCAAAATCGGGAGTTATTAATTTAACTAGTCAATATCTCTCTAAGTCCTTTTTCCTATTAATTGTTGGCTCCAAAACTTTTAGCCCATACTAGTTGAATGTATGTATACCATTGTGTTTCACCAGGTGTGTATACATATGTCTATGTTTGTAGTGGCAAGAAGCTGAGCAGACGTACAAGAAGGCAGTGGCAGACTGCAATGACTGCCAGTACCAAGTCCACATAGCAGCACAGGTGAGGAGGGGACACACACACACACACACACACACGGACATGACTGACATGCATGTACGTGGCACTTGTGTGCTAACACACATACATGATCATAGTACATGTGCACTCGCATGTGACACTGCGGACAGGAGAATCAGGCACAGCGTGGCACATGTAAATATCAGGAATAGATTGATTGAATTTTGAAAAATGTATAAGAAACCTTTTGGATTTAAACGGTTAGTACGAGTGCATTGCCTAGCGGTTGAAGCTATGGCTATGGAGAGGTCAATCTGAGTGTAATAGTAAAAAAAAAAAAAGGGGGGGGGGGCCGGAGTTGTGCCCAATTTTTTTGATAGGCAGTCACATATAAGGCAAGCATGCACATTTGACAGGCATGTCTACCCATGATCAGAGTTTGTTTTTACTTTTTATTTTTTATTTTAGAAATCCATCTTGTGTGCTTATCGAAGACTTGTCATTGATTGTGATATTCAACTGCAATCTGTGAGTATGACAAACATCCCTCTTTCAATTGTATTCATCTTATGATAATTATGTGTGGGTGGTGTTTGAAACTATGTAAAGGGTCTCGAGGCGTATTTCCGCCTGCAGCGAGACTGCTTTCAATCTTTACCGGAGCCAGTGTACAATTTGCTGGAGGAAGCGGGCGAGTATCAGATAGGGTCAGAGTTCATGTCGTACGTCCGCAAACACCCAGAGCAGAGGGAGGAACCTGAGGATTACTTGTTTGAGGAGTTTGATCCAGAATCTGAGTGAGTGGGGAGGAGGGTAGATTAGTGGGTGGAGTCAAGATAGCAACATATGAGGAGGGGGAGGCGGAGAGTATTGATTGAAACAATTTTAAATTTCTGTCTATTGCCTTTTCCCATTTCATTCTTTCTGACACATACCTTGTGCTCTGACTCATCCTCACTCAGAAATCTGATGGAAGCCAATGAGAATTACATGGAGAGCAGCAGCCTGCCCAATTCCACTTCTACAGACTCCACTTTCCTGAATCCCGGAGCAGAGGATGCACAAGAGCGTGCTTCTAGTCCCTCCCCATATTCAGCAGGACAAGCAGATGCTGTCACGCCCACACGCTACCCATCTTCCTCCACTGACCTAGTTAAAGGAGCAGGGTCTGGTCTGAACGCATCTTCCCCAAGAATGAGTAAGAAGAGAAGCAATCGTCCTCACTCAGAGCTCATGGAGGCTACAACACTGGGAGATAAGAACCCCCTCACCAGGAGAAGTATGTCGTGTGTGTGTGTGTGTGTGTGTGTGTATTGGTGCTGTCATATGAACTGGGGGCATATGTGCCATGTACATGGCCTGGGAGTAAGAGCTAAATGTGGAATGATTGTTTGAACATGTGAGGCAGTTTGTACCAACTAACTGTATAGTATTGTATACAGTTGATGATTGTGTCTCCTAAGGGACTTGTACTCTGTTCCAGCTACAAAACCCATCCTGTTGAATTGTTTTAAAAACCAACCAATTCATCACAGTTTTGCTGAGTCAGTGAAGCCTTGTGTTATGACAGTAGCTGATCACTGCTACAGTATTGGACTCATAACTGAAGATACCTATGACCAACTTGTCTCCAATGGCTTAAATGACAAGCACAAAGCAAGGATTCTTTTGGGCAATGTCCGTACAGTCTTATCATCTAGACCCTCAGCTCTCAAGGAATTTGTTACTGTGGATGCTAAACTCACTTGTGTGTGTATGGTTGAACAATGTGGTGAAGGGGAAACTATGAGAATGTGGGAGGTACTCCCTGTTTCTATTCAACACCCAGTGTTGGTAACATCACTTAAAACAACTTAACAACTACCCGCCAGTGTTTCAAGACATAATGAAGTTTGATGCAGTGAACATGCATTCATACAACTGGAACTCTGAGACTTACAATTGATAGCAGCTGTACAAGTCTGTGTGTGCAATAAATAATGTTCACACATGCACTATATATCTGCCTGATAAGACTAACATAATGTATATTATAAGAATTGTGCACAAGTCAAAATTTTTTTTTCCCCACATACAGATAGTGATCACAATAGCATCCAGGCTAGCACTAAGGACAGCTTGTCTCCACCATCAGCTAACGTCTCCCAATCCAACCCTCAGCAGCAACTATCTCAACAGCAGCAGCCTCAAGCTCCAGATCAAATATACTCCAAAAATGCTCTCACTCACACTTTCAAGAAGTTGAGAGGACCAGCTCGATGCCGCGAGTGCGATACCTACGTCTACTTTCACGGACACGAGTGCGAAGTTGTGAGTTTATTTGATGTCTTTAAGTTTGAAAGCAATGTGTACATGTGTGTGATATACAGTTACTTGGTCTGCTGATATATCTAATGGGATGCTTATGAAGTGAAGTATTGTTACAAATACATGTGTGTGTGTGTGTGTGTGTGTGTGTGTGTGTGTGTGTGTGTGTGTAGTGTGGGCTTGCATGTCACAAGAAATGCTTGGAGAATCTTGCTATTCGCTGTGGTAACAAGGTAAGTCAATACTCCATGCCACCTCCCCCTTCCCTTCCCCTCTGCCACCCCCATCTTGGGCAATAATTCATTCTACTAATGTCCCCTACAGAGACTGGCCAGGAAGATGAACTTATTTGGTGTTGACTTCCACAAGCACCTGAAGGCCACCAATCGCTGCATCCCGATTATCGTCACCAAATGCATCGAAGAGATAGACGAAAGAGCTCTCGATACTAGAGGGTTGTATCGTATATCCAGTGCCAAGACCAAGCTAGAGCACCTGTGTCAGCTGTTTGAGTCAGGAACTGACAGGGTGGATCTGTCGGAGAGACCCTGCCATTTGATCGGCTCCTGCCTCAAACTCTACTTCAGACAAGTAAGGGAACAATCTGTGTTGCAATAACTGATTCCTTCTGCCCCGTTAAAGTTAGTCTTTAATATCTCGTATTGTAAACATAGAATATTTCAAAGCTCGATTTACCATGAATGGTAAAGTGGTGTGTGTGTGTGTTCCTATTCAAAATTGTCCTTTATTTTGTACCACTTAAATCATAGTAAGCTAGCATAGTTGTGGAGCAGGTGGCGTATCTGTGCTCAGTGTCCAGTCTTAAGTTGGCTGGCTGGGTGAACTAGTGTACATGTGGAGGGACAAGCTCTAGAGCAGGTGGCAGGCACATCTGTACCGCACTGCTCAGCCTCAAGTTGGCCCATGGTTTCAAGCTCAATTTGTAGGCATGTGGTAGTTATTGAACACATGAGGGGAAGTGACCTGCATGTTCTGTGATCTCTGCCACATCATACCGGCCCATGGACATGCACTGACGTGTATTGCAAGTGCGGTCTCTGGCAAGCGGTCAAAGGTTCATCTCCCACGTTTGTTTTGCATTTCAGCTAAATATTCTAACCAGTGGTGGTGGCAGAATCTGGGGAGAGGGAGGGAGGGAGGAAAGAGCAGCCGTGGAGGATGAAATAACGTGCATTGTTTACTATTATAAGACAGCTATTAAAAATCACCGTAAGCTGCTAATACATACCTTGTATTAGCTTAAAAAGTTGTACATATAACCTCCTGTAGGGCAGCCTTTGATTCCTGTGGTAAACTTTAGTTATTCTTTTACAATTTTGTGATCTACAAATGTGTGTATCACTTTCTATTGTAGCTTCCAGAGCCTCTTCTAACCTTCCAGTATTATCACTCCTTCATCACTTTCGCAAGGGTACAGTTTTCTCATCTTAACCATGCATACAAACACACGTATTCCACACACTAATTATCAATCCGTTGGTTAATATTCTGCAGGAATGTGCATACGTGTTGCCATGTAACCTGGAGACGGTGAGTGGGGAGAAGAAAGAGAGAGCTCTTGAGATGTTGAACAGATTGAGGGGGCTTCTACAGAACCTCCCCTTTGAGAATTACATCACCTTGGCCAGACTCCTGTATCACTTGAAAAAGTAAGTTAAAAGCACAGCGACTACTTACGGTTTACTTTGATTTGTTTGCATGTGTCGTTTAGAGTGTCTGCTCCTGAGCATGTGAAGCACAACTCCATGCCTCCTAGCAACCTGGGGATAGTGTTTGGGCCTAACCTGCTCAGACAAAGGTCAGTTCTTAGTTGTGACCAAGGCATTAAACTTAAGTCTAATGGTGTGGGGGGAGGGGAAATTTTTTTCAGCTTATTTGGTTTATTGCAACAGTGTAGTAATTGTTGGTATTTTGTGAAGGATAGTTTGAAGTATAGTGTTGTTGTTGTTGTCCTTGTAGGGAAATGGTGGCTTCTCTAGCTCTACTGGCAGACATGACAGCCCAAGCAAAGGCGATTGAGATCATGATTTCCCACGCTTATGATGTGAGTTGTTGCCCTGCACAGACCAACATTACCACTCATTCTATACTTGTGTACTTATAGTTGTTCCAAATGACAGAGGAGAAGATCAAGGAGCATGAGCATGAGAGGGATGATGACAATTTCACACAAGAGGTAAAATAGATTTGAAAGAGCACAAAATATGGCAACAACCCCTTACCAGTTTTATTGGTCTATAAGCTGCAATGAATTTTTGTTGTTGTTGTTTTTCTGTGCATGTTGATAGTCATTGTATTGTTCCAGGTGTTGGTGGATAAAGAGATCTTCGACCCTCCTGAACCCATTAAATCGCGTGAGTTACACTAATGCTTGACTAATTCATTTTTAAAAATGCTTTTCAAAAATATCTGAAAAAATTGCATAATTGTTATATTCCATGCTTGGTTAGAACTGAGCGTGACACAATGAGATGTCATGTTTGTACATGTGCCAACCTTATTGCACATTGCAAGTCCAATGGCCAGCATGAACGTGCAATAGTTATTACGCCATTTTTCTCTGCATTTGCATATGAGTTTATTAATAAAGTCCCCAACTTAAGTGGGTCTTTCAAAAGATATATTTCATTGTTTGTCATGTGCAGCTCTGCTAGATGTTGATGACTACATGACTGCCGGATCCAGAACTCCCTATAACACACCGCCGGAGAGGAGGCGGGAGAACTTGTATGAGCTGGGGGAGGTGCTTGAAGCACTGCAGTCTGTGGGCAAGAAGAACAGTGAGGTGTGTCTATAGTTATTAACCCTCAGCACGCATGCGAGAGAGTTATAGTAGTCGTCCTGTCTGTCTGTCTGTCTGTCACACTCTGATTTGGAGATTACTGACAATTAGCCGTTGATTTAGGTATGAACTTACTCAGAACAAAGATTTAGGACCATTCATTGTGCTACTTTTTTAAATTTCGGGCTAATTGTTGAGAAAATGCACAAAGTTTTCAGATCCGCATAGGTACCAGCTTTTGTGGGTAACACCCCCTAGCGTCACGTCATAATCACGTGAGCAAATAATTTCTTGCAGCCCATGATGTAGTTTGCTTTATGCTCGGGGAAGTTAATGGAGTTGAAAGAAGTAAGCTTCGCGTAGAAAATGTATACCGGCGAGTGTTTCTCACCTGTTTAGCTTCTTCTCTTATTAAGACAGGCTTCCATGTACCATTACTCAAGCTATATTGATGCCTGATTAAAAAAGCTAATACATTGCTTGTTCTTTTGGTCTGAGATTATATTGTAATAGCTAGGTAGTGTTTAGTAGCATTGAGGGTTCGTACCTTTGGTGCTTTATTTAGTTCAGAGTTGAAGACCAATACCTAGGCTGTGTAATCTCATGGAGCCAATCACCCCACAGTAGCCACAGTGTTTGCAATAACACATTCAGGACATATTTCAGATACATAGGTCCAGTCAACTGTTTTTGAGGGAAAAGTATGTTGACTATTCTGATGTTGTGGACCTCTTAGCATAGTTGTTGTAGCTGTTCTTTTTTTGTAAGCTGCAAGCACCATTGAATGGATAAATCCCCTCTTGATTGCCTCTAGTTGGGGTGGCATTTCTCTCCATTAGGTGTTAGTAAGGTGTCTTGGCAGATGTTGTATGGAGTTATTTTAGAGTTATTTATTGAGAATTACTGTATATACTGTATATTCAATCAGATTAAAGGGTGGGGGTTGAGGAGGAGTAGAATTAGTAGGCATTTAGCTATGCCCTGCTTTTTCCTATGAACATATACATATATCATATGTGTGAGGAGATTTTTTTTATATTTAATAATAATTAATTTCTCATTGTTCTAGGATGAACCCAATTCTCCCGTGGGAAGTCTGCGTGAAGACCAACCGATGTCAGCTTCTCTCCCAAACTTCTCCCCACTCCTGTCCCTCACTAAGAGCACTGGATCTACCACTGAAGAGTCAACTCTGGCCAGTCTGAGCCGCTACCTCCGCAGCTCACCAGCAGCCACCACGCCCAATCCTATGGAAAAGATGCTCACCCCGGTAGAAGAGCGACCAGCTGCTGAGCATGACAACGACCACAGTGTTCCACCATCAGACGATGAAGATGATAATTTGATTTTTTCTTCATCTTGCAATAAACTCGACAATCCTCTGAGTCGATCCGGGTCCACTATATCTACCCCGGGTCCAACTTTCTTTATGGATGCAGAGAAAGAGGCCACATGGCAGGAAAGAAGCTTAGAAGGCAAGAAGAACAGAGAGAATCAGTCTCTGGAAGACCCAAAGGAGTTGTCTTCACAGAGCAGTGAAGACTCGAATGCGTTTGAAGAAAACATACCAGATCACATGAGACCCATGCTTACTGAAATTGCCACTTCTGCTCAAGAAACACCACAGCAAAATAGCCTTGACTATGGCAGACAGAGACACTCTGTACTGTCCACCTCTGAGGTCCCTTCTCCCTTTCAACGAACAACTAGGGGAGGAGGTAGTCCTCAGAAATCCCAATCTTTGCGTGGTAGATACTCTGGAGGTGTTCAGCAGCACCCACAACCCACTTCCTCCAACAGCTACTCCTTCCTCAACACAGGCAGTGCTTCCTTTTCAGAGCGAAGCAACTCCAAGAAGAAATACAGTATTAGTGAGAAGTATGCCAAGTATGAGCGATGTCGCTCTGAGAAAGAGCTCTTTAGCAGTGCGGCAGAGAGCTCTGAGGAAAAACAGAAGGAAGAGCCATTGCAGTTGTTAAAAAACACTGAAGAGGATTTGACGGAAGAAGAAAGCAGAGTTATAGACGAGGTTGGAGATGGTGTGAGTCATGGCAGTGAGGATGGACATGGTAGTGATGAAGAAGACTTGAAAGAGAAGATCAAAGATAACTCTTTTGTTGGTTCAGAATTGCAGAACAAGAGGTTGCTAGAAGTTAGAGAACTCAGCTCTACGACCAAGCAGTGTGACAGTGGCATTGACGACACTCCTGATTCTTCAAAATCTTTCAAAGATGAAGTGAGGAGACTGTCTATGCCTCCATCAGGAGAAGATGTTCAAATGACTGATGATAAACCACTATCACATGTGGCTGCATTTGCCAGCCGTGAGTCTGGTATATCTGACTCTCCTGTTCCTGATATGCTCTCTGATGATTCAGTGTTCCCTAAACTACAGAAAACTCCTCTCCAACAACATCACTCCAGTTCTCTGCAGCAAGATGGTTCAATCAACGATGAAGAGGAAGTGGAAGATGGTAAGTTAGAAGAGGATGTGGATATTCCTCTAACTAGCCCAAATGGCAAACCCAACAGCTCCTCAGAACCAAGTAAGATGACGTCTCCAACACATCCAGAAACACCTCGCCATTCTTCTTGCATAGAAATTATAGTACCTGAAGAAAGTGACAATGTCTCTGACACAATCACACCAACTGTGAGACGGAGAGTGCACAGCAGTTTCTCTACTGAACGCGATCGAGGTAGCTCAGTGCCGCGAAGCTTAGAGAGCCCCACTTTCAGCCGCTATGCACGAACACCAATCAGAGATAGTAAGCTACTACTCAGAACATCAGATGGTTTGAGTAGTGGACTGCGCTATCGCTCAGTGAGCATGGATAAAATACCAACTTTATACATGGAGAGTAGCAAGTCTTTGGAAGTTGGAGAGAACCTCAGGCAGAATGTAAGTGGTGAGAGCGGTTGGGAACCCAAACGGCGAAGTATTGCTGGAGGGAAAACCCCAAGTCTCCCAAGCAGCATGAGCGCCTCTTTTGTTCCTTATCACTTTCCTTCTCAATCACTTGGCCCTTTAGTGGGTGGAGCTATGTCTGAGAAGGCGGCCCCGTCCATTGACGGGCATCCTAATGCCAGGTACTGTGTAAACTCGCCTCCAGAATCTACCACTCCTGAGACCTCGCCTTCTCACTCCCTCCATCCCTCCAGCATACAGTCTGCTCCGTCCACTCCTCTCTCGACAGAAAACCCATTTCTGTCGTCATCTCCAGCCTGCAGTCCAGTGGGCAAGAGAAAAAATAAACTTGGCAAAGGATTGAAAAATAAACTGAAGCCTGCTCTGCGTGTCTTCAAAATTACATCAGGAGCCTCAAATCTGACGTCTTCAGAGATACTGGAACACACGCCTCCTTTGGAAGAAGATGAGGATGGGAGCACAGACAACTTGGTGTCTTCTACAAAGTCTACCCCATCACATTTTCAGAGTTTTGAGCAAGTAGGTACAGGCAGTAGAATGAGAGTGAGGATGGTCAGTCCTGAGGCAGTTGAAGATAAGACCATGCAGCGCTCGTCAAATGTGGTCCTGCGCAGATCACGTAGTTCAGAAGATATCTTGGATGTCGAACTGGACAATGAAGAGGAATTTGAAGAAGAACATTCTGGAGAAACAAAGATAGGAGGTCTTGTTGTGGTGCCAGAAAGCAGCAAGCAGAAATCTAGAAGCAAAATGTTTCTTGACAAAATGAAAAGAAAAAGAACTGGCAATCATGGACATTCTTCTCCACACCTGTCCTACAAGGGCTCTGAAGTTGGCAAGGGAATAGCTGGTGAGCCTGAAAAGAAAAGCAACCCAGCACTGCTTGCATACGGCTATGTGGCACAGGCCGATGGAAGTGGAATGAAAAATCCAAAGAACCAAAAAAAACGCCAGCGCACTCCACAATATGTGTAAAGAAACAAGCAAACCAGAAAATGTAGAACTTTGGTTTCCACAATTGCACCTATTTATCTACACATTACATTATTCATATGGTTTTTATTTACAAAAGTGTGCTTCATTTCGAATTTTCCACTTTTTATACTGACTGTTGATTTCATCTCATTCAATTAGCGATGTGGCTCTTTTGTGTGTGTCTGTGATATTGTTAAGTGTGTATTTTATTTTAATTGAAATCACCAGCAAAGAATATTTGTGAATTAATTGGCAATCGCTAATTCATCGAGTATTTAAACGGTATAGTTTCAACGATTTTGAATTTACAGAATTATATTCAATACAGAACGAAGAACTAGCTAACAAGGCAAACATCATTACTAATATTCTCTTTCTTGTAGTTGAAGTATTCACCCAATGGCATTCCTACATTGAACAGCCACACTGTCAAAAAGCCCAAAGTTTGCAGTGTGATTACAGCTATAGCTAGTGGATCACTTGAAACTGCCATCATGGAATTAATTACCATGCACAACATTTTTGTAGCTAACTCTAGTGATCTGGAGATGGACTATACATGGTGACTCCTGGGAAGTGAACCCCCTTGTGTATTTAACTGGCTGAAACCAGCTACGGGTGTGTACATAATTAAACTTTCAATCCTCGCAGAGTCATATATCATGGACAAAGCAAACTACAAAATAAAAGGTCCTGAATGTGGTGTATAAGTAATTAGAATGTACATTTTATGATAGATACTGAAGGTCCAATTGTTATAGCAAATAGAAGACAAGATAGGCAGAGAGGTGGGTATAGGAGGGTGGTAGATTTAGTTGTGAAGGAGATGCATGCAATTGAAGGTGGCAGGAACAAAGAGGTTTGGCCACGTGTGTTGCTGCGGTAGCTGGAAGGGACCTGCCATTGCTGACAGCGAGGTGAGGGACTAGCTTCAGTTTGACGTCAGTGGAGCTTGGAGCTCCGGATTGTATCAGGTAGTTTGGAGGAGAGGAAGCCTCATTTCATGTGG
>WLWI01004310.1_pt1 | contig 12056 bp, 6 predicted proteins | sample 6701501 | NCBI WGS metagenome assembly WLWI01 (sample SAMN12718690, study PRJNA515312) | sponge metagenome | isolation source: marine sponge | host: Mycale hentscheli | place: New Zealand: South Island, Marlborough, Capsize Point | collected 2014-11-01
GCTTTGACTGTCAGAAGAATTTACAAAAAACATTTCGACAAATGTAGTAGCATATGTCTCTATACTTCTGTCAATAACAATCTGTATCACAGATTTATGGCTAGTAGTCATTATCTTCCAAGTGCTGTTGTATATGAATATCATTAGTCTATCTCACTATCACAGTTGATTTATTTGGCACCACCTAACATTTTAGCATCCACTTATGGGGCATCTTTCCGTTAAGTTACTAGATGGATAACTGTACAAATTCTGTGAGTAAACATCATTAAGTGGGTTACAGTGATCAATAGCTATTCTATCTCTTGTGTTATTATTTGTTATCACTCACCCATAACAGTGATACAATGTCTACTAATATACTTGTTTAAATTTCACACCATAATTTAGCTAATCATGTTTATTCTAATATATTGTTTTTTCAGGTTACAGATGATTATGAATACACCACTGTAAGATTTCAGACTGGAAGACATACTCAGGGAGGAAAAAAATCTGTAAGAGGCAGCATTAAAAATTGTATGTATGTTTGTTTTAATAGCATTAACACAATACACTAAATTTGAGCATTTTCATGAATAATATTTTCCTCAAGCTATTATGAATTTAATCTTTAGAAGAAAGTAGCACAGAAGCCATATACTGCACTTGAAATTTCATCTTTGTACGTCATCACTGAAGAAGATACCCTACATTCTGCAGGTAGAGATACAATTATTATATCAAACTTGAAGTTAACTAACGAATATACTAATACTGTAAGACTCTCTGAATATTTAATACTTCGAAACAATGCTGTATTGTCCATTAATTGGGAGTGCCCTTTATAGTGTAGCTATTAATTTAGACCAAATAAGTTTAGCTATTGTGAGGCAAATAGTAACAAGTTAGACTGGATGGTGGAAAACTATCATTGGTGTGTACAGATTCATAAAAAGCAATGTTAAATTTTTTTTAATTGTTGCTTCTTTATAATTGTTGCATAATGAAGCCTTTTAAATGCTCTGACAATTATAGTGTAGATTGTTACAATGGTGTAGTGCCATCATTGAAAACTAGTTTTTAAGATTTTATCAGAGTAAATTCATTTAATTATATTTCCAGTTTCCTCCTTTATCAACACATTCATTGAAATACCAGATAAAGTGTTGATAGAGTAGCATAACTCAAAATGAAAATAAATGAAATACCTCAAACAAAAGTTGGTGTAGATTGTTTATGTCAGTGACATCACTGAACACTGGCACATAGTTCATTTGCTTTTGAACCTCCAAATTATACCACCTGTGTTGAAAAGACTTTACATGCACTTTACTCAACATTAGTCATTCTAATTAACAGTTGTAAATGTCTGCCTAGCAGGCCTTTTCTTTGTTAATGCACAATAATCCTAATTTCTTTATCCATTTTTGAGACTTATCATCCACTTACTATTTATGTTGTATTCTTATTTTCAGGGGTGATGGAGTTATTTCAAAGTGGGGGAGGGGGGGGGGGAGGAGGGGGGCACCATGTACTATACAAAAATTTAGTCTCATAAAAACCATTCTGACATTTTACAAAACATACAACTCAATATTAACTGAATAAAGTTGATTTTGAGCCTTTTATCCAACAGCTTTTGTCTATTGTCTAAAATTGAAGATGACTGTTATTCAGCAGTGTTGTTTTGGTTTAGAGATTCCAGACTTTCTTAATTTTAGTTATTTATACTAAAATAATAATTATGTTGAAGGCTTAGTTTTAGTTGTTTTCCCAAATTCTCCCTGAAGATTTAGTTAATTTTTAATTTTTCTTCAATGTCATGTAGAAAATTTAGTTAGTTATGCTATCAGTCAGCTTAGTTTTGGTTATTTATGTTGTCACTCAAATTCTTCAATAATGAGACTTTTTAAAGATAGTAGTACATATAGTTTTCCCAAGGAACTTCAAAAACAGATATTTTTATGAAATCTTAGGTGTTGTAAATAAAGTATGATATTTTTTATATGGTTTAGATAATTATTTACTTGATGGCAATTTATATCTTCATTTTAAAAATGATCTAATTCAAGGTGCATTGTTCACAATAAAAATTGCTTAGTCTTAGTTTTAATCATCCACTCTACTGGTAGTTTTAGTTTTAATCGAACTTACTGCCTTCTAAAATAATTATTAAGTTTTAGTTTTTTCATGTTCTCTATGCTTAGTTTTAGTTTTTCTTACCAAATGTAAAATACCCCAAAACTAAAGGGTCTAGTTTTAGTTAACTAAAACAACACTATTATTCAGATGCTACCAATGCATTATTCTTTTTCAACTTTAGTCGATGCACATATCTGCTATTGGAGATGTCCATTTAGGGAGATTTTAATGTACAGTATATAATATACATGTACTAAACAAAAATTGCTAATAAAATTAATAATTATGAGTTGCAAACTATGAACATTATTTTCACTTTTTTGTATACAGATAAGCTATTGAATTTAGATACTCTCCTCATACAATTGCGTGAAGTAGCTTGTAAGTGGGAGAGTTTGGGCAAGTATCTCAATTTCTCCAGAGAAGACATACAATTAATGAAAGCTAAAGCAACAAATGATTTTGATTGTCTCATTGAGCTATGTGACAATTGGATAAGAAGTCAAACAGTGCCCACCTGGAAGAAAGTTGCTGATGCTTTGATGCATATTGGTGAACATGAGTTACATGATGAATTCTTAAATATATATGAAACAGGTAATTTTAATTGCTCTTTATGATAACTCTATTATTCCTTTATCTAAATAAGTAAATGTTTAGTTAATAGGAATTCAGCAAAAAGCATAGCATTGATTTTAAGCAAGCTTGCATTTCTCAGAAAAATTACAATGAATTTGATTATGTAAAATTAGTCAAAACTTATTTCCATTCTTTAATTGGTCATCATAGGAGTTTTACCAGAAAAGAAAGTGGAAGACAAGACAATGAAATGGATTTAACTGTAGATAATCCTCCTCCAATACCTCCTCAGCATTTTTGAACTTTATATTTTGAATTCTATTTTATTATGCATTTTATATTTGTTGTAATTATTGTTGTATCAATAGAAGCTAGCAAATGTCATTGAAATTGTTTTTAACAGTATATAGATTTTATCCAAAGATAACTTTTCCTCTGTGAGATAAAAATTTCAGTGCTGCAATATTAGCTATAATTATGAGCATGGTCGGGAGATGTAATTGACATTGTAAGATTTTTTTCACTGGGTAGTTTTTAAGAGAGTTTTAATACTTCAAACAAAATTGCTAACTAAATTTTTCTGCTACAACAAGTCAAAATAGTTATAATAAAATATTTAAGCTCAACATACCAAGCAAAAGAAAAGAAGCAACATCGTATTGATTCAAATTTAGAATAGTATGGAGCTAGAGTTGTGTTCTTTGGTGTTGTTTTTTATCTACCAGGCTCTATTACAAGTTGGTGTATGACGTTCAACCGCAAACAAATATTTTCCATTGTCACAAGTCACTCTACTCATCACATGGTGCACATTCTGTTAAAAGAAATCAATCAATAATATTTTAACTTGGTAGATATGCAATGTATAGGCTAGAAATAATCCAAAACACCCTTATAATTTATAAAACTATATTGTTAGCAGTTAGAAATACTGAGTCGATAGCAGCTGATAGCTGTAGTGGAAATTCTGGTAAAGAATTCTCTAAACGAGTATAACTTCAATGCCTGCATACAAATTGAAATAGTATTATTATGAGAGACTATACGGTTGGATCTGGAATAATTGTTAGTATTACGGATCCTCTGTCGTGTAATGACAATTATGATGGTGTCAATTTGTCCTATATCTATTAATTCTATTAATGGACTAATAAGGAACTTAAATTTTCTTTATTAAAATTTGCTCTAAGAAAATTATCCAAGATGTTGTTGTGAAAGTTTGTATAGAATTTTTGGATAAAAGACAAAATAGCAAATAAGATGAACATAGCTGTGTCTCTGAGAACAGCTCAGTCGTAACCTCTTTTGCAATACACAATTATAGCTTATACTTCATTACATGATTGAAGTTACAATGTTTATGTGTTAGATTGAAGCTTAACTTGATACTTGTGTTCATGTGTTTTTGCATTTAGCTATTGCTTAAAGTTTTAATTTACAGTAGCTCTTAATAATATTGACACCTCTTGTGCTGATTTCATTTTCTGTTTGTGGAATTAGCACTTTCCAAGATATTATTCTAATAAACCCTCAAAGCCACAAGTGTAAAGGATAAAATACCAGCAATTAAATTTCGTTCAGTCTGTTGTCAAGAATTTCTGTGAAGGTAACCAGTACTCGTGGCTTTTGTAGCAATATCAAACTGATACTGTCCATGATTTAAGCTCTTTTGAATATTATTTAATTCTTCTGTTTTCAAACTGGAATAACAGGTCAAATTTTCGGGATTAAAATAGGAATTAACAGTCTCAAAAAATTAGATGCAGAAAAAGGAGACCAAAGAGGGACAAAGGGTGAAGATAAGATTGAGAAAATGAAGAAATTGCTCAAATTTGCAAACAGAATGCAAGGCCACATCTACTATGTGTATTATCTATATCAAATGGAATTCATAGCTAAGTTAAATATGAGTTAATGACATTAATAGAAATACATTTTGTCAATAAATTAAGTCAAATTTTTACAATACAACTGTAGCATTTTATTTAAATTATTATAAACAAGTATAATTTGGGAACCAGAATATTTTTTGGATTGTTAATATAAACAATTGTTGTTATCAGTACAATTTTTACTATTATTTTTATAATTGATGCCTTCAAATTGCAATGTTTAAATAATTAAAATGATAACAACAAAAAACGGGAACAATATTGCATACTATAAATTTATACAATGTGATATCAGAATACGTACTAGCTATTATGTGCTCATATAATTATTCATTATTAGTAATGAAACCATAATCTAATTTGTTACATAATTATAATAATATAATAACTACAACATAAAGTGTTTGCAAATTGAAATCCAAGCTAAAAACAAATCCTGTATTATATCTAAATAATATTATAACAAATCAGTATAATTGTTGATGTGGATAAATTATAATGATAAGGCTTAATGTGTGAAATACTGCTATTCATAAAACTACTATTAGAGATGTCCTAATTGTACTTTCTCCTTAACTGTGGTTATAATAACTAGTGCTATATCACTAATGCTACCAGAATGGCCAGGGGTAGCCATTTCTTCTAACTTTATTTGAGCTACCCTACCACAATAACAATCCTACAGCTGCAAGCAGAAAATACAATAGCCAATACGTCATCAGCACATAAAATAGTACAAGATCACAAAGTGGCCAAAGTATTATGCTAGAAATCAGTTACTAAAGTAAGCTCCTTTTTTTATAAAGTAGGCCCTTACTTTACAAATTAGATGCATACTTTTTAAAAAAGTAGTTTAGGGGTATCTACTTTAATGACAACTATTGCCCTTTCTCATTTTTTTTGTTTTTTGTTCAATTTAGTATTATTATGGGAACCCCAAAGCACCTATCTAATCTGGCTACGCGAAACCCTTTACCCAAAATAAAGGTTACTGGCTCCTCCCGCAATCACTTGTTTTGATGGTGCATTGATCTCTCCTACTACATTGTGATTTCCAGTCGTATCCTTTTGATATTAGCTTCCGTTGAAATTGGAGGTTAAAAGGATTACGTACAAGAGATCAGATTAGATATTTGACGCGATGGATAGATATACTTAACTATTTGTGCCCTGTTTCTTCTTCTAATCTCGGATGGTATATGCGTTGAATTTGAATTTCGTAAGAGAGTTACTAGTTTGCTACTGTACTGACGATTAAATCTAATAAAAATATTATGTTTAGGAGATATTGGTGTAAATTCAGTGACAAAGTTATATATATAATTATCTTAAAACAATGCTGCATAATTCAGTAATCATGTTTGAAGTAGGGTAAGCTGTTGCACTGATTGAATATTTTCTGTTGTGCTTATGAATGCTTTCCTCTCTTCAAGCTACCATAAATTGAAAGTTAGCTACTGTCCAGATAAAATGAAGTAGATAACCATCTTTAGTATTGTGTTGTTCTTACGTTATTATTATGCTTTATTATTATCATCCTTCATCATCATCTTTTAGAAACTACACTAAATCCACCACCTCCTACGTTAGAAGTATGTCCTGCTGAAAATTACACTTTGTCTTGCACAGAAAATAGAACACCGCAAATTGATTGGAACTGGAATGATAATATTATAAGACAATACACAGCTGGAATAGATAACAATATTAATGCCACAGATCTTCTGTTGAGTAATAACAATATGATGGTGTCAACTCGTCTTATATCAATTGATTCTTCACATGTACACTCTCAATTAGAGTTTACACTGTTTGAAAACGTTACTTCAGTGAATGTATCATGTAACCGAGTGAATTTACTTTTAAAAAATAGAAGTGAGTGTACACTTTTTCATTTTTTGCTTTACCCGTTTTTAAAAACAATTTTGGTAAGATTTTCTTAAAATACTTAACTACATGAATCAATTTAACAGTCTCACAATAAGGTGATAGCTCACAAATGTTTAACTTTATATACAGAATGCTCAACTACTCGAGAAAACTTCAGAATTTTGGGACTTCATGTATTATTAAACTCATCAATTTTAACTTTTGAATGGGAAGCATTTCCTGCATGTTTCATCTCGGCTGTTATAAGTAATAATAATTTCAGTCGAGATATTGATAATGGAAGACCTCTGGAGCTTGAGTCACCAAATGAACATCACAGCATTGACTTAATGCTTCCATGTAGCGACGATCTATTGGCAAGAATCAATATTACAGAAGTTTCCAATACTACAAGGTTTATGACAATAAATATTGCAAAAATGCATTTAGCAGAAGGGGAAAACATTCGTGTAAGTGCACAACAAAATTGAGATACTCAATACTATGAATGGATTTGGCCAAAGAAAAGTTCAGGTAATTTGCAAACATGTACCAATAATGAAATAGTGAAGAGAGATGGGAAAATCACTCAGTATGTCTGTTATAATATTTTTAAAACGAATTCAAGATGTGTACTATAATTATTTCCAAGTACCACATCATGGGAACTTTCTTTGAACTAAAACAAACATTTTTGTGAAGGACTCAAAGCCTTCTCTCATGTGTGCCTCAACATAATGTCATGGAGTATTTGTTTACCTTCTTCTATTGTGTATAGAATAGGACCTTCAAAATGGCACCTAAAATCAAATTGTGGAAGAGGGGAAAGCTTTTTGAAGTCAAAGTAGGGGGGCATACTAGTTAGCTTCCATATGGTAATATACTTACAGTAACAGTTATTGCAGTGTGTTTACAGACCAGGAGAAAGAGATGCCTTTCGACTATTAAATAACAAGAACTAGTTATACCTAATTAGACTATTAAGACAAACTGCAGTTTGCAAGAGCTGAGAACCACTCTGGATCAGTCTATTGTGGTATATAAATCGATAAAGCATGCTGCCGCCAGGGACAGAGTTTCACTACCTAAATCATTTTTTCAACTCCCTTGATATTATGACTTTTTTCTCCATTGCTGGGAGACTAATGATGTTGTGTTTTGTTATAGTATTAGCTATAAATTTTTATTCCAAAAAAGTATAAAAATAATTTCAAAAATTCACTCCTTTGGTCTCACATCATCCATATTAAAATAACATCAATTAATATTTTTTGAATGTAAGGAAATGGATCTTCATGAAATATCAGTATTATATACAAAAATAATGTATATGTTGTTCCATGTATAACAATAGAATAGCTTTTCCCACTTAGACATACATCTTTTAGAAACTCACATTTGACTATGAAACATGAAATCAGCATAGTTTGGCATGTGTTTAAATAATGCAATAGTCTTTCAATAATGTCTGAATTTTACTCTTATTGCTTCTGCTAAAATCTAAGAACTGTTTTGACACTCCTAGACAAATTTTCTATAAACCACTTGTGTATATATATTTTTTTGTTTATTTGCTTTTTTGTTCATTTTTTATTTATAGCTATATGTATTTTTTTATTGTTACAGCTAACTGAACATAGTGTTTGCCTTTTCATTTAAAAAAAAACAGATATCAATATTCCACCCTAAATATCTTCACAATGATATCTTTAGGGACATGACAGTTAGGGCAAGCTCGTTACCCTTGCTGTGCAACCAGCCAAACTATCAATTTTCTTGTTTTTACAGCTACCTTCCTCTGGTGCATGCTGCTCAACAGGGTTAGAGCAGCTGCTAAAATGTTGGGCTGGGAGTGAGGTAGCCCCTACAATCTTTAGCTGTGAGTTACCCTTCCTCTAGTACTAAAACTATACAGTAGTAAAAATATCAAGTGTGCAATAAACCACTTACTACACTTGTCAGAGTGATATGGCAAGATATTTCACTCTCAGGCTTTATTTTCACTCTGCCTCTTGAAAATAAATTAGCATCTTCATGAAATATTTTACCATATCGCACTCTGACTCGTGTAATAAGTACTATATATATATATATATATATATATTATAATACTAGTGATGTGCTCTAATAGCACAAAATAGCGAAGCGAGCGATGCATGTTCCCTGTAATTGCAGCTATTCCATGCATGCTTGGTGTGGCTACAAAATACTGTGAGATTCATTACCTGTTTCTGTTTTGTTTTAGCTCTCTCCTCCTCCTTGCCCAGTCTTTTTCATTTCTTATTGCTCTCCTTACTAATTTTTCTTCAGGAGTTTCGAACGCCCTCAAAGCTTTTGACCGAGCGTTTCCTAACGTTTTGTCTACTGGGCATCGCTACTTCGTACGGCGGGTAAACAAAACAAAATGTTGCTAAAAAGGTTACCCGGCCCGCGCAAGCGCGTAGGAGAAAGGGTACACACGTACGCCCACGCAAGAACAAAAACAATTTCTAGACCTAATAAATATATAATATATATATCGCGAACTCATTAGAGAGTCAGCTCCGCTCGCTTCGCTGAATTATATATATATATTATTTTGTGTGTGTATGTGTGTGAAGAATTTTCTTCACCCAGCTTAATTTAATGAAATTTTTGGTTACATACAGAAATTAAATCTACAAGGAGCAAAATCAATTTATTAGATTCAAGGGGGAGGCTTTATGAGAGTAAATATTATTCATGTTCAAAGATTCTTAAATGTGCTGAGCTGTACTGATTTCATGTTACAAAGTTAATATGACGACAGAATTTTAATAAATACTTTTGTAATAGCTACCTATTGTGTAGTAGTGCTGGGTTATCACTATTGCTGCTTCATTATTTGACTGTAATATGCCTGTAATAAAATATATAGACCCAACTAATACTTCACTGACGAGTACTCCTACAAATCCTGAAGACAATACAACTACTCCAATAAGTATGCAATTGACTAAAATCATAGAAGAGTTCCACATATTAATGCTGTTTTATTTTTATAGGATTATTGACTAATTCTGCTCTTATCACTTTAATAAGCACAATTTTTATAGTATTATTAATTATACTGATTGCTGCATTCACAGTAGTTTTTATTTTAATAAAATATAAAAGGAAAACAAAAGGTAAGTTTTCAGCTCTATATTAGTGTTATAAAATATTTTATGAATGTATACCTTGCAGATAAAGATGACATTAAGTAAGAATTTTACATCAAATGTAAATTAATAATACCAATTATTGTACTTTATCTATCCAGAGCAATGAATACAGAAGATGGCCCTCAGGTATTCTCACTATTTTTTTTAACAATCATGATTCATTCGTTTTTTTTTAGAATGAATCTGAATATGATCACGTCAAGTTTCATCCTGCAGTAACTCATAATGAACAGGTATTTCAATAATTATTGCCTAAAAACATTGCATGTTTGATAATGAATCTTCAAGATAATTTTTAAAATTTTAACTAAGCAAAATTTTCATTTTTAACATAATCTTATAATTATTGACAAAGTAAGCAAAATTAGTGTTCTTACATGTGAAAAAATTCTTGAATTTGTTACTGTAATAAGCTAAGCTGTCACAACAAATGCCAGCTCCTAATATAGCATTCAGCTTCTGGCAGCTTGGTAACAAGAATAATCATTACCTCTCTTGTAATGAATATGCTGATGTATATTATGCACTGTTAAATATGGGGTGTATTTAGCACACTGATTTCTTGACACACCCACAGTGTGCTAGCACACCAAATGTGAAAGGTGTGCAACAGACAACAAGTTTTGTGTGTTTATATTTTAATTATACTATTTACACTTTATATAATGTGAGAGAGAGAACGGTTTGCATCAAAGTATGTAGGAGGTTATTTGCACAAAATAGTTTTAAATGTTTCAATAAAGTTGTCATTTCATTGAGGTATCACATTAAATGTGATACCTCAATGAAATGACAACTCTATTGCTTGAGACTGAGTGTGAACATAGTGGTTGATAATCAATAACTATCTTTCAGTGTACATACACAATAAGTTGCATCAGCAGAAGTTTCATCGTGAAGTTTCATCGAAGCCTTCTCTCATGTGTGCCTCAACATAATGTCATGGAGTATTTGTTCACCTTCTTCTATTGTGTATAGAATAGGACCTTCAAAATGGCACCTAAAATCAGATTGTGGAAGAGGGCAAAGCTTTTATGAAGTCAAAGTAGGGGACCCTACTAGTTAGCTGCCATATGGTAATATACTTACAGTAACAGGGATTGCAGTGTGTTTACAGACCAGGGGAAAGAGATACCTTTCGACTCTTAAATAACAGGAACTAGTTATACCTAATTAGACTAACTGCAGTTTGCAAGAGCTGAGAACCACTGTGGCTCAGTCTATTGTGGTATATAAATCACTAAAGCATATTGCCAGGGGCAGAGTTTCACTACCAAAATCATTTTTTCAACTCATTTGATATTATGACTTTTTTCTCCATTGCTGGGAGACTAATGATGTTGTGCTTTGTTACAGTATTAGCTATAAATTGTTATTCCAAAAAAGTATAAAAATAATTTAAAAAATTCACTCCTTTGGTCTAACATCATCCATATTAAAATAACATCAATTAATATTTTTTGAATGTAAGGAAATAGATCTTCATGAAATATCATTATTATATAAAAAAATGTGTATCATGTCCCATGTAACAATAGAATAGCTTTTCTTACTTAGACATAATATATCTTTTAGAAACTCACATTTGACTTTGAAACATGAAATCAGCATAGTTTGGCATGTGTTTAGGTAATGCAATAGTCTTTCAATATGTCTGAATTTTACTCTTACTCTGCTAAAATCTAAGAACTGTTTTGACCCTCCTAGACAAATTATCTATAAACCACTTGTGTATATTATATTTTTTTTGTTTATTTGCTTTTTGTTCATTTTTTTATTTATATATGTATTTTTTTATTGTTACAGCTAACTGAACATAGTGTTTGCCTTTTCATTAAAAAAAAACAGATACCAATATTCCACCCTAAATAATATCTTCACACTGATATCTTGAGGGACATGACAGTTACTCACTGTTATTTCATGGCAAGCTCATTACCCTTGCTGTGCAACCAGCCAAACTATCATTTTTCTGGTTTTTACAGCTACCTTCCTCAGGTGCATGCTACTCAACAGGGTTAGAGCAGCTGCTAAAATGTTGGGCTGGGAGTGAGGTAGCCCCTACAACCAACTTTAGCTGTGAGTTACCCTTCCTCTAGTACTAAAACTATACAGTAGTAAAAATATCAAGTGTGAAATAAACCACTCACTACACTTGTCAGAGTGATATTGCAAGGTATTTCACTCTCAGGCTCTATTTTCACTCTGCCTTTTGAAAATAAATTAGCCTCCTCATGAAATATGTCACCATATCATACTCTGACTCATGTAATAAGTACTATAATATATATATATATATATATATAATACTTATAGCACGAGTCAGAGTACAATATGGGAAAATATTTTACGAGCACGCAAAATATTTTCACGAGCCAAAGGCGAGTGAAAATGTGGCGTGAGAGTAAAA
>WLWI01004313.1_pt1 | contig 12052 bp, 3 predicted proteins | sample 6701501 | NCBI WGS metagenome assembly WLWI01 (sample SAMN12718690, study PRJNA515312) | sponge metagenome | isolation source: marine sponge | host: Mycale hentscheli | place: New Zealand: South Island, Marlborough, Capsize Point | collected 2014-11-01
ATACACTGCCCTGAGTGTACGCACACACAAATGTACACACACCCATCGTCTTCGAGGTTATTATGTGTAACTCCACATTAGTAATGTCAAAATTATTTGCTAAGCTCCCACACATCTTTTTTTTTTTGCTTGAACTGGCTAAATGCTTTAAGACAATAGATTCTTACATGCTAAATGTGGGCCACCTAAAAATATATCATTGTAAAATGTGTACACATACATATATACAAGTTTTAAATTAGGGAGTACTGTGGTTTTGCATATATTTTTTAGATGGCAAGCTGTAATCATTGGGTATGTAGTAGTTATAGCCACTTCGGATGTTAGCGTACAAGTTTGTATGCTAGCCTAATGCATTTAGCATTGGGGTCATAGGCAATGTTGAATGTTGGCTCCGCACGAAAATTGAATGTCTGCTCAGCACGATGGCTGAATGTCGGCTCCGCATAAGGACTGAATGTCGGCTCCGCATGAGGACTGAATGTTGGCTCTGCACGAGGACTGAATGTTGGCTCTGCATGAGGACTGAATGTTGGCTCCGCACAAAAATTGAATGTCGGCTCCACATGAGGATTGATAGTCGGCTCTGCATGAGGACTGAATGTCGGCTCCGCACAAGGACTGAATGTCGGCTCCACACGAGGACTGAATGTCGGCTCCGCACGAGGACTGAATGTCGGCTCTGCACGAGGACTGAATGTCGGCTCTGCACGAGGACTGAATGTTGGCTCTGCACGAGGACTGAATGTTGGCTCCGCACTAAAATTGAATGTCGGCTCCGCACGAGGACTGAATGTCGGCTCCACATGAGGATTGAATGTCGGCTCTGCACGAGGACTGAACGTTGGCTCCGCACAAAAATTGAATGTCGGCTCTGCACGAGGATTGAATTTCGGCTCTGCATGAGGACTGAATGTTGGCTCTGCACGGGGACTGAATGTCGGCTCCGCACGAGGACTGAATGTCGGCTCTGCATGAGGATTGAATGTCGGCTCTGCATGAGGACTGAATGTCGGCTCTGCACGAGGACTGAATGTCGGCTCCGCACGAGGATTGAATGTCGGCTTTGCATGAGGATTGAATGTCGGCTCTGCATGAGTGTGCATGAGGACTGAATGTCGGCTCCGCACAAGGACTGAATGTCGGCTCCGCACGAGGACTGAATGTCGGCTCCGCACGAGGGCTGAATGTCGGCTCTGCATGAGGACTGAATGTCGGCTCCGCACGAGGACTGAATGTCGGCTCCGCATGAAGACTGAAATTCGGCTCTGCATGATGACTGAATGTTGGCTCCGCACGAGGACTGAATGTCGGCTCTGCATGAGGTCTGAATGTCGGCTCCGCACAAGGACTGAATGTCGGCTCCGCACGAGGATTGAATGTCGGCTCCGCACGAGGACTGAATGTCGGCTCCGCACAAGGACTGAATGTCGGCTCCGCACGAGGACTGAATGTCGGCTCCGCACGAGGATTGAATGTTGGCTCTGCATGAGGACTGAATGTCGGCTCCGCACAAGGACTGAATGTCGGCTCCGCATTGAATGTCGGCTCTACACGAGAATTCAACATTGGCTCTGAACGAGGACTCAAAATGGGCTCCGAATAGCAAAACGTTGGAAGTTGATTGACTGCAGTAGGTGCTATAAAAAAAATTATGCTCAGTGACACACAAAGGGAAAATAAATTTTATTTTACCTGATATACTGACCACCAGAGGAATTCCAACACTTATTACTGAATGCGTCGGAGCAGGACTAACGGCCAAAGACACTGCAAGGAAATTGGCGCAATAATGCTCAGATGAAGTATCGACTGCTGGTGATGATGGAGGACTAACTTCTGACAAGCAGTCTGAAAGAAAATACAAGCTACTGTACATTTTCATGAATTAATTAAGATAATACTTCTTTTTTCAACTATTGACCACTTTAAGTTAGCTATCACCAGTGTAATCTGGGTCAATACAGAAAGAGAGACCCATGGGATTCTTCCCCCCATCTCCCACGCTGAGTTGCCAGCCTCATCTCCCCTAGTAATTCTAACCTAATAATAATAATAATAATAAAAATAAACAATGAAACTGCAAGAAAACAAGTCAGTAAGTTCATGTATAATGTGTGCAAGTTCAGTGTGTGTGTAATGATTCTGTTGAATAATAATAGCAATCAAACTAACAATTTTTTCTGTATGACAATTTCCCAACTCCCTTCCACCCACCTAGCAAAAAATCTTGTTATAAAAAATATGAGTTTCTACCTCCGTTTCCACTTAACATTCTTACCTAATAGTAAAAAATAAATAAATAAATAAATAAACAAAAAAAGGAATTAACTAAAGAATGAAATTGCAAGAAAACAAGTAAGTTTAGGTATAATGTAGAATTCATTGTGTTTACTCCCGCCTCCCCCCCCCCCCCCCCCCCTCTCAATTTGTCTGGCAAAAAAATTAAAACATTCCCTGGTAAATAAAAACTATACAAATAACTTCTTAACCATACCAATTTTGAATAACAATTATACTAGTATGTACTTAAAAATTACCTGATGTGTTTTGATAAGAGAAATTCATATGTTCCTTGGAAGGAGCCTCATCTGGATGGTGCTGATGTAACCAAGATATATTTCGAATCAGAGAAAATGTCATCATGCTCATCAAATTGACGTTCGAAAGTAGCAATTTCTTCCGCAGTAAATTCTACATTAGAGGTTGATACAGGCAAACTATGTATTGCATTATTACTAGGAGGAGCAGACACCTCTGGATCAGTTGAGCACGTATCAATGCAAGTATTGTCTGAGAGCACTGTGAAAACATTAGATGATATAACTGTCTCTTGTACTGTAGTGTTCTCTATTTTATGCAGTAGTGCATTAGGATTAAATGGATATACACCAGTAGATCGAAATCCTGCAACAATATTATCCATACGCATGCCTTTGGTCCATGCACGACTGAAAAGAGTAGAAAATTGAAATTTGGTTATTACACGTCCTGGATGATCAAATATATACTGACTATACTCGTTGCTCCAGTGAATCTTAAGAGGTCCAAATACACTGGTATCAAGCGGTTGACTGTCAGCCGTAGTATGAGGTGGCAAACAAAAAATAATCACACCATGCTGTCGAGCTTCTTTTATCAAATCTAAAGTATAATGTGAAGAGTGGCCATCCAGGAGTAACAAAAGTGGACGACAAGTAGAAGCGTGCTTAAGAAAATGCTTGCTAAACCACTCAATAAATAACTCATTATCCATCCACCCTGATCCTGATGTGCTGTACAATGTTCCGGGGACTTCACCCACACTCAATTCGTGATTGAACCTCTTTCCTGTAAAGATTACCATGGGTGGTAAAGCCTGGCCAATTGCATTCGCACATGCAAGTATTGATATTTGTGTTTTATTACCAGATGTTATTTGACGAATTTTTTTCGCACCTTTTTGTGATATAATGCAAGGAAGTTTATGCTCTAATGGCATGCCAGACACATCGCCATTATAGATTTGACCAGGATTATGTAATATTCAATTTTTTTCTAAAGTTTGTGTAAGCAATTTGAAGTAGCTCACAAAAACTTCATGATCAGTCATTCTATCTCTGGCTACAGAAAAAGCATCTCCCGTTCTAAGGCTCAATGAAGGCCATCTCTCCAAAAATCTTTGCCACAAACCATTAGATATGGGATACCTAAATCACACCCTTTCTTCTTTAGTATGGCTTGTATACTAGCACTAAAATTTCCTTTCTGTTTTTTTCCATATCCCATTTTGCAACAAGACTAAAAAATTCACTAGTTCATCTTCTTCTTCCCTTGACAAGTAAGGCTGAGCTCCCATACTCTGTGCACTACCCTTCCACTTATCCTGTCGTTCAAAGTTGTCTTGGGGACTCCATACTCAAGAGCAGCTCTATTTACTCCGAAAGTTCCCTCCCGAACGGCCTGAATTGCGCCCAGCATTGATTCATCAGATCATTTCCTCAACTTAATTCCCTTAGAGCGTCTTCCCTTCTTCTTGTTCGTCCTTTCCCTTCTTGAGTTGGCTGGGTTGCTGAACGGGACTCCCCTGTGTATTGAATGGGTTGTATGAGTGTGAGTGTGAGACAGTGTTAGTCTCTGGCGTACGTACGTGGGAGGAGTCACCGTTTGGTGAAGGACCAGGTGCTCACTTGATCTGGCGCAACTATATCTACCCGCAACCGCTGGCGTGAGCTTGCAGTCTTGGGCAGTAGTAAAAGTGCGCACTCTCTAACAGTGGTACTCGCTAGAGTTTTCAGAGGTAAGCAACCCTTTTATCATTCAGACATGGTACAATATATAGGTATGACTTAGAGCTAGATGACTGTGGTTACAGGCAAATATGAATATCATTAAGTCGGAGCATGACAATTGTGGTATGTAAACATAGAGAAATGTTAAAGGATGACAAAGTTCTTCTTTTCGAATCTTCTATGTCTGGGTGGTCCCAGACAGAGGGCGTTAGAAATTCCAGAAGAAAAATTAGTAAGGAGAGAGATAAGAAATGAAAAAGACAGGGTAAGGAGGAGGAGAGCTAAAACGAAACAGAAACAGGTAGCAAAGTATAGAATCTTTCTTTTTGAAAAGCCATTAAATGTTCCTAATTTATTTATTAGACTATTCCTGAGGATTACGGTACCAATCAACTTGATACAGCTGTAGACTCAACTACTCTTGAAGACACTGAAAATGCAGCCACACCATGTGAACGAGAAGCTAATATCCCCACTACTTTTTGTACCGCAAGAGTATTTTGTAGCCACACCAAGCATGCATGGAATATCTGCAATTACAGGGAACATGCATCGCTCGCTTCGCTATATTTTGTGCCATTAGAGCGTATCATTAGTATATTGAATAGTGCGGACTACAGTGTGCTATCAGGTGTGGAAAATTCTGGCTGGCTTGAAGTCTATGTATGAATTAACCCTGGTCCCTTGCCCTTCCCCTGAACTCTACATATATTCTGGCTATTATTACCAGTTTTCTAGTCACTTCCAAAAAGTACTAGCTTGATTGTGAACATACTGTCAACTGATTAATGTTACTTGAAATTGCGTAAATTTTTTTTTTGTATTTTGGCGAGGGTATGAGACACTTATAGGGGTTACACGATAGAAATTCTGTGGATTTTTTAATTTGTTTTCTAAACGTTTGAATTTATTCTTGCTTATAAAAGTATAGCAGACCAAAAGCACTATTTCACTTTGCCGTCATTGAATAAGTCAAGTTAGCACATTTCAATTTCAAATACTACACTGTATTGAAATTATGCAAAGGGCTGTAGCTCATAGTTAGCTTTAAAGCCAGACTAGCTTGCATGCCATTTGTGCTGAAGCATGCCACTAGTGTTAGTTAAGCAAGTTGCGCTTATCTAGTTATGTGAAGAAAAAAGTGTGTTTATTTATTGTAGTATTGTAACTACAATTATTTACATATTATGCCAATTTTTGCTACTGTTCTTTATACTGGGTTATAAATTAATAAATAAAAACTGGGGGGGGGGGGGGGAAGGTTGTTGGCTTTGGCCACCGCTGTCTACAAGCAGATATATAATTCGCGTTGAAAACTTTTGGCACCAAAGCTGCCATATTTATCACTGTTTTTACACTGTTAAAAAAGAAGCGTTATAATAACACTTTTGAAGTGTAAAATGTAGCAGTGTTATAGTAATACTGAGGCCAGTGTAATTCTAAGTGTAAACAATGCAGCATTCCAGTAACATTGACATTAATGTAAGTGTGCAAATTGATGTAAATGACCACATTTTTTTTGTTTCTTGAGCAGTTATTTACCTGATAACATTCAAGCCATTATCATTAACTGGTTGTACTTTATTAAAATCAAGTTAAAATTTATAATGCGCTAAATCTTTCATACTGTATCATTATTTAATTTTTAGCTAATATACTGATATAGATTCATAGAAGTTTACAAACAAGCAGTAAGGGAACTTAGCTGCAATAGCTGTCTATCTAAATTCTACAATTGACAGTAACTTTGTTAGCTACTTATATAGCTAAGTTAGGCATGAAATAGAATAAATCTAGCCACTGCTCCGCCACAATGTCTAATTTGCTGCATTATTTAAATCCTTGCAGAAGACCGTTTGGCTAAAAATTTCTGAGAGTTTGTTTACAATTAAGTGAGTGCTTACCGAATGCGCAATATGGTTTTTATTGCGATGCGCACAAGCACCCGCTTTCTCCCAACAAGCACCCACTTTTTCCCTGAGAGCATTTATTAGAATATTCCGGGATTCCTTTGCAGAAAGTTCTATTACGATGTTTTCAAATGCTGGTCTCGCCTTCTATCTTTTGGAGAACCAGTAAGTTAAAATGAGTGTTGATTACTGGAATAATAGAGTGTTTTGGCTAATGTAAGTGATGCATTTGAATAAAGTAGCCGTTTAAGTTTAGTTTGAGCACTGGCAGAGGTAATTTCTTCTTTTAGGATTAATGAATTTAGCAAGTGTTTGGGTACATTTTCCGACTATATCTGAGAGTTATGTCGAAAATTATCTACTGCACTCTTGGAGATTAACAAGGCAAGAATATACAAGTTAAAACAAAATTATTACAGTTGTTAGTTCAGCCATTTGTTTATATAACATTTCTTTACTCTGAGTTTGCTCTTTTTTCCTCTTTCCCCAAATATTTCCCCAAATCAAATATGCCACAAGCTTAGTTTGTGTCACATTTTTGCTATGAAGTTTTAATGTTTTGACCAATTATATATGAGCATAATTTTATTCACATGACTTTATTTTCGTAGTCAATAATGATAACTTTAAACACTTCAGTTTATGTTCTCATGCTGTCCAGACTATTCATTATTGCTCTATAGCATTATCATGCTATAGAGTGATTATGGTAAAAAATGTATTTGTACACAACTACTTTTGTTTTTGCTCTATTCTATATATTTTTGTGTGTTTAGAATAGCCTGTTTAGTGTGTTTATGTGTGTGTATTTTGGATGGCTTGTTTAGTTGCATTTGTGAGCTTGTTTAGAATTGAGTGTTTTGTTGCATTTTTGTGTTTAGTTCCATTTGTGAATGTGCTTGTATATTTCTTATTGGTTTATGTTATATTTGTATGTGTCAATGCAGGTATCTCTCTTGATGATGAATCATAAATGGAGTGCATATCATATTCTTTTACTCATGTAGAAAGGACAGCTTCCAAACTGTTTACTTTATTCAAACTATTTTATATATTTTCATTGTCATCATTTATTTACCTATAATTCTGAGGTTAAGTGAATGAGATGTGGTCAATATTTGATATCAGCGCCATTGAAACATGTTACTTAGTGTTATAATAAGCTTGCACAAGGTGTTAAATACAACTCTGCTAAAGATGTTTTCCAAACACCTCTCAGAGTGTTATATTGTAACCCTTTGTGCAGTGTTGAGGAAACATGGCTGGGGCATAAATTCCTCCCTCTCATGGGAACGCTCCTAGCAGTGTTACTGGAACACTTCATTTTTGACAGTGTACTGTTGTAAAAACAGTGACGCCATTCCATAAAAATGGAACGTTAGTATGGCCAACCTACAAGACCAAAATGGCTGTTCTACACAGATGATTTCTTTTGTTTATGATGCCAAAATGGGCATGTTTTTTGACACTAACTCTATGTACAGAATTTGACCTAAGAAATTGGGATTGTATTTTGTGGCATGCCTATAGGCAACCCTAATACACTATCTGATGTATCTCTACAATGAAAGTGCAACTAATTAGAGGGCTACAATAGAAATCTGCAAAATTGGATGTAACAATAATGGCACACACACACACACACATACACACAAAACTTACAGTTTCTGAACCAGCTTCTGCCTCAGGTCTGGCTGCACTTCATTGTGCCACGGCTTTGTCAGAATCGTCGTGATGCTATAAATAAGATAAAAATATCCTGACAATAAGAATTCAGGGACAATTATAACTCCATGCAACTGGTCTGATATTTGTCAGACCAACTGCTGATTTGGTTGGACAAATTATTCTTTGACTGGACACTTCATATATTCCTATTTACTTAAGTAGTTTTGCATACGAAGCATTTATTCACATAACATGTAAGTAGTTGATGTTTGTCCTGGTAACCACAACCAAGACGAAGACATTGAATGTGACTTCTTGTCATTAGTATCACATACTAAATCATCACAACATTATTCAAAACTAATTTTTTTAATTTCATTGAACCATTCTATCTTTCAAAGATGATGTACACTACAATGAAAAGTTTGAGAAATGAGTAAATAACATAAAAGTGAGAATTTTCTAGCTGTATGAAGCAAAGTGTTTAGCTGTTGTCATCATCGTTAAGCCTTTTGTCCCAATCATCTAGAAGAAGAATGAAGTTTTTGGCTGTGCTGACCCAGCTGTTTCAGCACTCAGGTGCAGAGTGATAATCCTTTCTTTTGTGCTAATTCATTCTTCGACTAGTACAACTATCTTATTGCCATAAATCAACAGCTGAACTCACATACAAATCTTTAAGAAAAGGGCTTTCTATTGAGATTTCTAATAAATCATGAAGAATGCTAATATCTAGATTTGTCCTCAGTTTTGTTTTTACATTTTTTAGTAGGAAAAGAGTTGTTCGATATGACTGGTAGTAAATGTAAGACTAAAAATAAGTTTAGCTAAGTGAAGAACATTAGGCAATTTAGTACAATCAAACAAGTTTATACCAATTCGGTAACACACAGAATCAATTCAACACTTGCTTTGCCTCGAGGAGAGCACAAAATTTGGAAATGATGTATTCCACAGCTTGCAGAATGTCGGCAAAGGCAACATCAGTGGATGTAGCTTTCTCTGCATCAGATTTTATTTTTTCCAAAGCCAGTTCTGTATTTCAAGGAAGACTGTGATTGATCTGAGAAGTTGCATGTCAGACCCATTGAAGACGTTCCTTAATCTTTAGCTCAAGCCTACGCAATTCAGCCAGAGCATCTTGTTTACATGTGTCCACCGGCTTCGTTGCGATCTCAAAAGCGAGCATGTCCATGTTGCCACTTTGTATTGTGCCATCTGCAGAAAGTTTGAACGGTATATTTGCTCCCTCAAGAACTTCTACAGTACTTGGATATCGGGTTCTACCAATATGAAGCTAGTAATATGCGTGACCATGCCAAGAGTGTGGTACACAACGCTGCAATGACTAGAATGCATGCAGAATTAACCCAAAATAAAATGCTGTGGGAGAGAGTTTGAAGCTGCCTTTCGTACTCCTGTTGCCATTTTTGAAAAGTAGACAGAATAAAATGTCGCTTTTCACTCGTTTAAACTTGCGATCCTCCGTGAAACAACTACCGCTATAGAGCCGTTGTCAATACCTGCAGCAGAGAAGGTCAATTTGTAGCCAGCCTTATTTGTCCGGTGATGGGGAGTAAAAGTGGACAGTCACTTGCCTCTTGCTGGCTGGCGGTCTCGCGTCCGTTGACTGATCACAATAATTATCCCTGAGAATTATAGTGGAACTCATTACATATTCAATATAACTAGAAATACTCCCAATGCATCACTGGAAAGATGAGGACATGAGAAATCCTCTCTTCTTTATTTATACTAGAGTTACTTTCCAAACTAACTCCATCCAGTGAATCCATACTATAGTCAGTTCAAAATTAAAATTGTAGTAGGATGATTTTGCATAAAAGAAAGAAACTCGTGTCCAAGTCAAGTTGGCCAGAAAAAAAAAAAAAAAATACAAATTTTTTTTTTATACAAAGCAGCTACGAGTCCAGGGTTTGCACCATTGGGAAGGTTCATGCCAAGATATTTCCTTAGTATTCAGAACCAACAAGATTTTCAATACTTAATACAAAAGTCTATGGGAATAGAAAACAAACAAACAAACTTACAGCTTCCCTGCTATACACGTGCCTATATTTAATCACAGCAGAACTCCTGAAAATTTGTGAGGTACAATTAAACTAATATAATTAAAATAAAATAAAACATTCCTATGGTGGCTACTACTCATAATGAGCTACAAGTAGGTAAAGTTTGTTGTTGCTGCATGAAGGGTCTAGGGGGGTCTAGAACCACCTGTTTTTGACCTGTTTTTCACCTGCAGCTTGGGGACTTGTAGACTAATTTCTTCCTTTATTTATGCAATTTTCAAACTTCATAGAGTTCTAAGACTATATCAATCTGTAAAAATTATTGAGGGTATAGCAACTATACCCATTGTGTCACTAACTACTTGTAAAGCTATGGCTTACAATGGAATCTGAAGGACACTGCTAAGACAACTATTAGAACATAACATAATATTAAGGTTTGTATGTGATTTAAAAATCCTTATACTTTTATCAAAATAGACTGCTATAAGGGGCTCCCCAAACCCTATTTTAGCAGCTGCTCTAACCACAATTGGGTGGCTAACACCTGTAGCAAAAGGTAGCTGTAAAAACCTGGAAAACTGATAAGCTAGGTGGCTGACTATAACTAACTACTAGGGTAATGAGCTTGTAGCAATACAGCTTGAAATAACATCATGAAACAACTGAGTTATTTCATAGTCACACAGTCAGTACTTAAAAATAGCATTGTAAAGGTATCTGGCATGAAATATATATATTTATTCCACCCTAAATATCTTCATAATGATATCTTTAGGTACATGGCCCCTGAAATAACTCAAGATATTTCACCTGGTTGTTACTTCATGCTGTATTGCTCAAGCTCATTACCCTTGTAGTTATAGTAACCAGCCAAGCTAGCGACTTTGCCTGGCTTCAACTGGGTTAGAGCAGCTGTTATAATATCAGCTGGGGGTATATAAGCTCCTACAACTAACTACAAATGAGTTAAAGTAGCTGTTTATAATTCAACCTATTCTCCTGAAATCTGTGGCCTCAGTTTACCAGCATTCTGAACCCTTCTGGAGGTCCTGGCCAGCCCTTTGACCTCTAGCTCCTTCTATTCAAATTCAAAAAGTAGCCAAGCAAAGAGAACCCTCCATTATAGCTCACTATCCTTTCTAGTCGATCACCACATACTAAAAAAAACACACAGCTATATGCAATCATATTTGCGCTTAATACTCCAAGTCCATCTATCAATGCCATGTGTATGTACCAAGTATTTCTTGATTGAAGATGAACTCTCAAGATAGTCTCTTGCAGAACTCTGATAGCATGCTGTACAGTGCTTCCAACTTAAAGAGTGGAATTTTTTTAAACTACTGTATAGACCCTCACTACAGTCATTTAACATATACATACCTTTTCTTCATCATCCCAATAATGTTTGCAATAGTAAAACTGGCTGTTTAGAGAATGGAAAATGGAGAACAGCACTTTTCTCATTCACTCTGATATATTTTACGCCATTTTTGTTGACGTCAAGATTTTGCAGTAGTTCGTCATTAACGTAGCTAGTTAACGAGCTAAGGTCGAACAGTTATTTCCCTGAGCGTTAAGACCGGACTTTCCCTAACTGCAAGTGGCTGTATGGATTCTCATCGTTCTACTAGCAGCAGTAAGCGAAGTCGAAATCAGTCAGAATTGTTGGCTGGTATTACTAACTTGGAGCCAAGCCTATCCAAGAGGCCCTCTTTTTCAAGAGCTGAAGAAAAGCTGAAGGAGTTTAATGCTCCCAAGGCTCCCAGCATTCGGTATTCTGACATCAGGGCGATGCAGTTGGAGTCCTACGGGTTGTGCAGCTCCAGACGGCAGCTAAAACGCTGGCCGTGATAGGCAGTAGCGCTGTAAAATTTGATACCTAGGGCCTGAGACACAACCGTAGCTAAATCAGCCATACCCGTGCAACAATTAGCGGAAAACTGGCGCCCTCGTGCCTTTATGACACAAATACGCATGCGCTGTTTTGTGATGTCACGTTTACGTGTACTAAAGGCCCACAACCCGCTCTAAACGTCATCATTTGATGACCCTTACCGTGCGTAAAATTTTTTTGGTGAAAAACAGCCACAACTCACTTAATTTTCAAGGTATAGCTACCAAAGTTATACATAATAATTTTAAGGCAATTTTACATCATGTGTCA
>WLWI01004314.1_pt1 | contig 12051 bp, 7 predicted proteins | sample 6701501 | NCBI WGS metagenome assembly WLWI01 (sample SAMN12718690, study PRJNA515312) | sponge metagenome | isolation source: marine sponge | host: Mycale hentscheli | place: New Zealand: South Island, Marlborough, Capsize Point | collected 2014-11-01
CGAGAAGAGAGTATGGAAGGGAGAAATGTTACAAACTGAAATTGTTAACGTGGTGCACATACAGTGTAGTTCTTGTTCTGTGCCTCCTCTGTACCATGTAGTATAAAAGTCACGGTCACCTCACCTGCTCTTTTAGTTCACCACTAGAAGGCCCCCAAAGGCCGAGAATTTATGGTTTAAAATTAAAAAAATATTTATTTAAAAAAAACTCTGACTTTTAAAATCCCAGTACCTGCGTAGGTCCACAGGAACCCCTGTTCCTAAAAACTTAAAGGCAGTCTTAGTACAAACTACAGTATAGTGAAGATATCTAGGGTAGAATAAACCACTTATTACACTCATCAGAGTGATATGGCAAGGTATTTCACTCTCAGGCTTTATTGTCACCCAACTTATGGCTCCTGAGAATAAATTAGCCCTCGAGAATAAATTAGCCTACTCCTGAGAATAAATTAGCCTGCTCATGAAATATTTCGCCATATCACACTCAAACTCATTGTGTTGAGCACTGCTTATGCTTGAAATTCTTTCAGCTCTTGTATTAATAATGAATGAAATTTTATATCATGGTATACTTTATGTACCTTTGACCGTTGGCTTCCCAGCATACATGTATAAAAAATCTATGTAAATATCACAGAAATAGCAATTTCTAATTTCTTCTATATCACTCCAGGTATACACAAAAAACACCCGGAAAGTAGTAATGTAAAAAAAAGTATATATTTACAAAATGTAATTAAAATAATTAGCAGAGTTTGATTTGACACACTGGATTAAAGAAAGTACCAAATGAAAAACAGTTACCACCTCCACCTATTAACATCAGAGTTTGATTAATCTTGTGAAGGCTGAATCCAAAATAAAGATACTTTAGTACACTTGCTGTCTATAATACATTTACAAAAAGTATCACAAAGCTACGATGAGTTGGTCACCACACAGTTTGAAATTTGGGCTCTACTTAACAGAATTGCATGATGAAAAAAAAAAATTGCATTTCATAAAATAACTCCATAGGCAACTGCAGACCAATACCAGGTTTAGCAACAATAAAAAATCATACCAGGCTTAGCAACAATAAATAAATAAATAAATAAATAATTAATTATTACCTGAATAAAATTAATATGTGAATGAAATTACAATCGTGCAGAAACAAAATTCCACTTGTCAAACAATTGTTACTGTGGCGAGCAGTTTAATTACATCTGCATAATAATACCGTATTGCAATAATGAATGCTTTAAATTATTGTGTGTGCATGTATGTATATATATGTGTGTGTTAAAGAATAAACATTTCCTATTCAAATAAATCCACAACAAATGATGTGAATAATACAAAAAATGTCACCATCATATCAAGAAATTAATAACTTACCTTAGATATGTCATAAGTTTCTGACGACATCTCTTCAACATTTATTTTAGTTAAGTAAATATTAAGATGTCTTCCCACTCCACCAAGTAGATAGATTTCATTTTCAGATACCAAGCAGCTCGCCATACTGTATCTAAACCGATCATATTACACAAAACTTACATAAACAACAATGTTTAACAATTAATGTATACACTATGATTATTTTATATTGACCAAATATACATACATTGTAGCAAGCCTTTATTGCTCCTAATAAGAGCCTCTAGACTGTATTATTGTCACTTTAAGGAAATTATACAATTATAATCTAGAGATTGATTATTGAATTTCAAAATGTTACTAATAAGTTACTGGCTCGGACTATACTAGAGGTATTTCAAAATGTTCAGTATGTTAATGAAATGTGTTCAGCTTATAATACAATGGCTATCCCAAAATTTACCTTGATGGAATTTCAGTAGTAAAGTTCAATATTGTTACTGACCATAGAGTGTCTTGATAGGATATAACAAAATTTTCACTTGCATGAATACCATTATCTGTGAGACCACCGATAACAAATACTTTGTTGTGAAATACCACTGAAGTATGTGAGTGCCTGCTGCACAACATATCACAGACCTAAAAACAACAACAAATAATGTATTATTAATATTATCTGTGACGTTAGGTATTACTAAGTGCATATTATTCAACAAAGCAGCTGTTATTTAGGCTATTTGTTAAGTGATTATAAATGTGGAAGATTCCTAAAGAAAATAGTTTCATTAATTAAAGCCTATTAAGTATACATGCTATACTTTTTAGTTTTCTAAACATAAATTTTTTTTTTGACATGCTAACTACTTAATACTTAATATCTATTTATGTTTGACTATAAAACAACAAGAGTATGTACGTAAAGCAAGAACAAAACACTAATCATCCCTAATACGAAATGAAAGACTACAAAAATATATAGCAAAATAAACAGGCAGTATGAGTAAAATTGCACATCAATATTTTTAAGCCTCCATGTACCACACCTCTGTGCACTTTGAATGGCATGTTTTTAGCATACCTTTTTCAGTTTCCAATCTTGTGTGTTCAGTACAAAGCAATCCTTACAAACTGACGATAAGTCACGACCACCAACAATTAATACACACTCGTCACCTACACACGTAAAAAAATTCATTTAAATAGTGACAGACTACAGGCCAAAATAAATTGTTTTTATTTTCTAAACTACCAATAACTTTTGAGTACATAATTACAATGTAAATGTGTCCCTCCAGTGAAAAGCTGTACTTTGAAGCAACATTAGCGGAACGAAGCTTAAAAAACAACAACAATAGGTGTGGGGATACATGGGCCAAGATGGACAGGTAGACGTATGCTGCTACCAGGTTCCTTGGCTGCTACCTTGTAAGAGGTATTTCTTCTGAGGCCAATAAAACCAGAGAGGAGAGACTAGAGCCAATTACTGAAGACTTGTAGTAGTGCCAGCTGGAGAAAATAACTCTAGTGAAGCTATCACACTCTAGATGACAAGTCTAAGGGTGTCGGAACAGGTACGGATGCGCGGCAATGGCCGCACCAATATTCATAAAAAGGGGGTGTGCTGAGCGTTTTTTTCCTTTACTCTTTTACTCATCTGGCTATGCCAGACTACTCTTTTACTGGATCTCGTGTTGTTGTTGAACGTGGGCGGTCAAATTGACTTTTGCGGAAATTAAATAGCTAATATCGAGCTTTTTGAAGGATTTTTAAACACTCCAGACCAGCCTGGTCCTTCGCTTACTATTCCAAAGTGATTATTTGAAAAAACAAACGTAGTTTAGAGGTTTTTCCAGCATTGTTGGTCTGCAAATGGCCATTTTTGCACTACTGGGAGTCTTCCCATTTAGTTATATGCCACACATACTTGAAAATGTTTGAAGAAAATAAAGCTATGACTGCCACAGAAGGCAGGCATTTGTAAGTTCTAATTATGGTGGATTCATTTGTTTATTTTTCAAGTTTTTTTTGTCATTATATTGTTTGCTTTATATTATGTGCAAGTAACTAGCTATATTAGCTATACGATATATACACTCTCTATAATTTACAGTTGACAAAAACCTGCTGATTGTTATAGAAATCAATAGACTTGTAATAAATAATAAAATATGGCTCTTACTGAATTATTTGTTTGTGATACGGTGGCATTTGAATTTATTAAACTCTTTGGTTCATTTGATAGAAAAACCACTGTATTGTCCCATACTTGAATAAATGAATGGGCGTGGTTAGGTGGGTGTAGTTATAATGGCCGCACCAATATGATCTGGCTTCATACTCCCCTGAAGTCTAAGTACCGTAGGATATAGTTCTTCAAACACGTTAAGGAATGACGAATAAAGAAAGGGTTCTGCAATAATGTAGCAAACAAAACAGGAAAAGGTGTGGTGATATAGCATGAATGTGATTGAGTTAGTTACAGTGTAGAGAACTATAGGAAAGAGGGTAATAGACGAAAAGGAAATGCTCAGAGTGTAATGAGCTTGGGTGTAACGAGTGTGAGATAAATGTACGGTTAACATTATGTTAACGAGCTGAGTGTTGAAAAACTTTAAGAATTATTAGCGAGAACATTCACTTGGTGTAATCCAGTAATTAATTACTGTATTTATCCAAGTGTGGAAGGTATGTACGCACAATGGTATGTGTGAAGAGAAAAAAAAAAAGGAGTGGGAGGTTCCTAGTTTACCTCAATACGAATAAAATTTTCTATATCAAACCCAAGGATATCTTTATGGTTGATTTCAAAAATTTCAGAACAAAAACTTAAATAAAACACAAATTGAAAAATTTTATATTCCAGTGGTACCTGTCACCAAGGTATGATTTCTAATGGTTACAAAAAAATAAATAAAATAAAATAAAGAAAAGAAAAAAGCAAGGTAAGGGTCACCTGCTTAGATTATAAATACCATATCTATAGTCCTTCTTGTAAATAAATGAGTAAGCTGTTACCATTGTAATTTATGATGTTTGCAGAATGTCTCCATCTTCCACACATAATATCAGATTCTGGTGCTAAATCTACTTTCTTCCACACTCCTCCTTGTTTTGATATATAGAGTAAATAAAAACAAATATTTGGTGCGTGAGGAGATTTTCTACCACCACAAATTAATATTCTTCGCTCAGAAAGTAGGACTGCTTTGTGATGAATGAGCGATCCTGAAATATATTGATATAATAGCAACAGTAAATAAAGCAAGTAACTAGAACAAAATCTAAACAACAATATGGAAAACCGTAGTTATAGTATTGTATGGCAAAGGCTATAGGCTGAACAGAAAATATTTCCATACATACATTTGTGCAAAATAATCTACATTTGTAAGCATTCACATTTCAGGTAGTAATAAAACCTAAGTGACTAATAATATCACATTTTCTTTTTCTGAGCAAATTGGCCAGATAGCGTACTCATGTATACATATGAAAATGAAAGAACATTTCTATTTAATGAGTACTTTCAATACTTATATGCAAACATTACCTGGACCATCTTTTTCTACTGGGAGACGTAAAGCAGACAGTAGTCCATCCTCTCGAAAGTTAAGCAAAACCACATCATCAAGACGTTTGTGACATGAGCTATCTGACATGCCAAACCCTCCAGTAACAATAACTTCGGTTTTAGACCATCTTACTGACGAGTGACCATACCTAACAAAATTTTAATATCATTTCCAAATACAAAAAAAAAAAAAAAAAGGAGAGAAGATATCATTTATGTGTAATTCATTCCCTCCTTCCCAAAACAAAACAAAAAGTAGCAAGCGAGTTGTAGCAAAGTTTTTTTTTTATATAAAAAGGAGGAACAATAATTTTTTTCTGTACTACTACAAATGTTTTATTCTCTATGTTTATAAATTAAAACTTTGACTCTATTTTATGGTGGGCTTTAACTATTTTACATGCTAGCACATGCACGTAAAATATGAAATGATGATAATAATGTGATAACTTGTGTCCACAAGAATGTAACCACTTGTAATCATAAATTCTAATTGAATTTAGTACATTATTTGCTGGGCTATACAATAGTTAGCTTGTCATTTACTGTACTAATCAAGGCTACATTTAAGGGGGGGCCTAGCCCCCCCCCCTTCCAGGAAAAGACATTGCTCCCTCTAGAACTTTTTAATTTCACAACATGAAATCAGCATTGGCCTCCTAAAATATAAGAAAGTTGTTTTTGTCCCACCTAGATTCGTTATTTTTTGTATGCCACCCTTCTAGTAATAGCTCAATAATAATAATAACACCCAATTAAAACTTTCTTAAATGTCATCACTAAGATTTTAGAATATACAGGGGAAAAAACTACATATGTACCGTGACAGAAACTTTGAAAAAGGAGTAAGCTGGACAGCTGAAAGTTCTAAATTCAAGTCACTGTACATCATTGGCGTTTTATATTCTGGAATAATTTGTTCAATAAAGGATTGGAAAAGCTTTGAAGCAGCATAAAATAATACATAATGGCCAAATTTCTGTTCCATTTCTTCAAACTCATCAAAAGGCTCTAAACTATTTACTCGTACACGTTCTTCTAGTGACTGAGAGTTGAAATACTTGTTCATATCACAGTGCTTGCAGCAATCCCATCCCTATATGGAAAGAAAACAACAAACATAATTATTCCTATTATTGTCATAGCCAGTAGACTACAGGAAACGTATATCCTGTTGCTTTATTTTTACTATGTAGGTGGACCAACTTGGTATGTGTGCACATTTTTTTGCCTACAGCTACTGAAATGTGTTACTATCTGGCCAAGGGTACAACTGTTAGATTGTAGTATTTCTACAAATTGAAATTTTCTCAGAGTAGGTGGTTAAGTTTAATGGAGAACCCTACCCATTATCATGCATATAATCCATTATAATTATTATCTTCAGCAATATTTATACCAATCTCAGAGAAATACCATGATAAAACAGTTCTACTCCTCCTGATCTAACCAATAAACATGACTGAATCTTGCCATTTCAAAAAGTATGTTAGACACTTTTATCTGGAGTGTCTGCTGCAGCTTTCTCTCCTATTATTGAAAGTTAACAGTAAGTCCTTTTTTGGAAATTTAAAAAAAGTCGGCTTAGATATTTCTTCACTTGTGCTGTAATAAATTTTATTCCTTAGCATAACTGGCAAGGAGCTATCTGTGTCGTGCAATTCTTCTAAATAGAAAGGTAGCCAGAAACTTTAGCTTCGTTTGCTCAATTATTTTCTTGTAGAAAAAGTCACTAACACTTCCATTGCTTGAAAATAGCAATGTTGCTAGTGATAACTGAACATGCATAGACCGCATTAAAAATAGATATAGCCTGCGCTTATTTTCTGGTGGATTTAGTGTTCAATCGCTACTAGACTTATAACATTTTACAGTACTCCCTAGATGCATTTTTCCTCTTAACGTACATACATACTCACCAGACTAAGATAGCGAGACATCATATGTTCAGGCGTTGTGTACTCTGCGATGTTCAGCAAAGGAGAATTCAACTTTTTAAAATGAGACTGCCTAGTGCCCAACATAAAAAATAACGAAAATTTTTTTAAACAATGTCAATTTCAACAAATTCTGTTTCCCTTTGTCCATAAACATTATTTTTGGCCAGCATGTGAAAGTTATGGAGGCATTAAGCAGGAAATCATCTGTATGCTGCATGATCAGTTTTCCATAATTTGTAGAGATTATGAGGTACATGTATATTGGGTGTGACTACATCATGCAGTAGATTTATAGGAAATGTAGCCAGAATATTTAGTAGTGCAGTAGGGATTAAAAGATAAGCCATAGGGAGCAATGCAAGAAACTATCAAGGGAGGCCTGCTATTTTACAGAGTACTTGTTAAGGATTAACCTTGAAAACTAGAGGCAAGCCATTAAAAATTCATTCATTGGTATACAATAACTTAGGTTACCTTATTTAAAAATAATTAAATAAGATTTAGAGTCAGGGTTTCATAGAGGGGGGGAGGGATTGAAAGCTCCTCACTGTCCCTGCCCCCCCCCAAAGAATTGCCAATTTAATCACTTAAATCTGCTACAATATTATAATAACAATAAAATTTGACAATAGCAGATACATGAAAGTTGTTTCTGTGATTGTTTTCTTCAAATTTGTCAAATAATTCAGATTACTTGATTGAAACTTTCAATGAAACAGTGATAACATGATAGTTTAAAATTACTTATTTACCCAAGTGAGTGTCAGTCGCCTTTGCCAATTATAGTTCTTGCCCAGACTGAACTTCACGACAAAACCATAATAATGTAATGTTACGAACACGTGTCTATAGATAGTGGTTGCCAAAGACTAATTGAAAATAGTGCGGTAACTTTACTTCTGATTGACTCTATGTATATACCTATTTTATGAAACAAAGCAATTTTAAAGTGAAATGAACACTCTAATGTGTGAATTTTGAATCATGTATTTATAACAATGGAAGCATTCACAAGTTATGTATACACCACGAACGGCTATCGGTGGACACAAGTAACAGCAGATCATGAAAAGTAAGCAAATATGATGTTCACCAATTTCTGGGACAAGCAATTAGTGGCTACCATTCATTCATTTTACACCATCGCACATCAACACCATGCAATGACACCTCTCTAACCCTATATATAGCCGTGTCACATCATTTTGTTCATTCTATTGTGAGCTGATGAAGGACTTAAAAAGTCCGAAATTTTCCCTCATTGTTTCTAAAGTCAACTACATTAAATAATTGCTCAATAAAAGTATTGATCATTCCTCAACATAGTAATGAGCCAACATTCTACATAAAGATGACATGTACAGATAAAATAGACTAGGCTAACACGTTTCCTTCATAACATTAAAATAAAATAGAACAAAGGTATTCTGATTGTTCAAGCTGACTAATTAAAATAATGCCGTATTAAGGGTCTAATTCCTATTATAGGCCATCATGTAGATAATATTACTCATCCTACATGCACATTATGTATGTATGCACCACAAGCAAAAAATCTCATACCAAAGTAACTTACATTATTTTACCAAATCCATCATGAGGATGTACCTACAAAATACAGATATCAATTTTTTTTAATTACAAATGCATGTAATAATTCAATGTAGAATTAAGTATTCAAATGTTGAGTTACAAGTTGATTTCTCTGAAAATGCATCCATTGCAAGTAAGAATGAAGTACAGTCTGCACACTGGTCTCATGGTTATGCTACTTTATTCACAGCTCATGCTTGGATTAGTGATGGTGTGATCCTGAGAGCATGGCATTTACTTCAGATAACAATAGTCATAATAAGTATAGTGTGTATGTCTTCATAAAACACATATGTACATGTAAATAGCCATCTGAAAGAAAAAGTACCATTACATTGGCAACAAGACATATTCACTGACGATGCCAGTTCCCAGTTTAAACAGAGATTTTTTATTTTCTAATCTACATGATGGGAACAAGGACATGGATTTAAAATCCCATGGCAAGACAACGAAATCTAACATTTATATTGAAGTTGCCTCTAAGTCATGTATAGATGGGATGCATGCATTCATTTTTGAATTCCAAATGGGACAGTGCAAAGGCTGTACCTCAAACACACAAATGCAATACATTACCCTGTATCTTCTAGGCAGCTCATGGTTGCTGAAACCTCTGAGTAGACAGAATTTGTAGTTTCCATATACAAGTCCAGAATTGAGTAGCATCAGGTTCTGATATGATTTGTTTACTGAGTGTTTAGTACGGCATGAAACCCTTTACCGTATATAATTTTTTTTAAACTGCCTGCTTTTTTTTTTTGTAGAAGCTGGAGTGCTCAATAGTCGGAATGGCTTTTTTTTTCCATTCAGGAAAATTGTGGTAACAAAGTAATCCACACACTGTGTATGAGTAGCTAAACTACATGTACATGACCAATAGCTATAATCTATTGCTTGTACTTATAGCTAATTTTAGGAATATATACAAACTGAACAATGCTCTCCTAAACTAGGTGAATAGGGGCTAAACCATTAACCTCAGGCAAACTAAATATTATGTCGCCTTTTTATCTTTGCATGATGATATTGTGAAGGCAAATATCAATATCAGATTAATTTAGCTACAGAATGACTGTTACATACTTGTTTGAATTACCGGTGCACAATGGCACACTCGCCATTTTTGCTGAAGCACATTGTAGCACATCACTAGTATATATATATGGATGACAGGTATGCCTATATTAGTCACGCAGAGTATGCTTTTTCTCTCTGAAATACAGTTTCTTCAGGTACTACAGCCTACACAGTAAACAAGTCTTACTTAGCAGTGGTGCAGGAACATGTTTTGGTATTGAGGGACGGGGGGCTCCAAAGTATGTGTTTTATGATTTAGTGTTCATGTGAGGAATTACCTCGTTAAATTGTGCCCTGAAATTATGGGAGCCTCCACCCCCCCCCCCCAACTTTTGGAAATAAATTAATGATGCAGTAGCATAGTTATTTTTTATCCATTGTTTCATCATCAGTTTTCCTCTCTTGGTTTTTTCCTGAACTATATATCTCAACTTTCTTATCCCCTACCTTTCCTTTCTTCAGCTGGAGTTCTTTGACTGCTTTATCCTCATTTGTCTATCTCCTGCTTCTTAGTCTCTCTGTCTTTCTACATATCATGACTGTAAACTCATGCTTTGTAAAACTATTGCCTTCCTTTTGAAACATTTGCTATCTTTCCTTGCTGATTCCACCCACTTTATAACGGCTAAAGCTGTAGTTTCCTTAATCGTGCCTTCTATTGAATGTGATGATACTTTATCCATCCAACTAATAGTGATGCTTTACTAAACCGATTGGTATTCTTGAGCAACTTTAAAATCCGTTTTCTTCCTTACTTTATAGGACAATTCTCATTCTAATTGTTAATTGGAAGAACATAAAATCAAGATGCACTCATTCTCTTATTATGTACCTTCCTTCTGTCAAAATCAATACCTTTACAGATTTTGGAATGATATAGTGTAAGTAATACTTAATTTTACATGATCTACTGTAACACATGATGTATTGGTTATACTTTCTCTATCTACCATGAAAATAAAAAAGGTGGGTTCCTTGTCATTACAATACGGTAGCCATTTCAAATGGTATTTTTCTGCTATAACATCAAAATAATTCTACTTTAGTCGATTGTAAGTAGTGAAAGACATTAATGACTGGATGAACCATAAAAAAAAAGTCTAGCCCCTACAGATAAAATACATATATTATTGTAAAACAAACCATCTGACTTACTTGTTCATATGTGCACATCACAGCTTGTGAGAAACTTGAAGAACACCATTTAATAATCTCATTAACTCTAACAGAAAATACAAGTTCAGTAATAGTAACAACAACATTAATGAATATAAGACCTTATCAAAGAATAATGAAGTAGTACATGTGTGAGTAAATGTGTTTGCTTCTAAAAGTCGAGTGTAAAAACTCTCCAAGAAATCTGCTGCACTGTTTTATATTTTTTAAACATTAATATTACAGCTACAACTACACCATGCAGATTTTTTCTACAGATAAAGACATAGCATTAATGTCATCTTGCATATTACAATGCATTGTTTATCATCCTCTGGTATTTGATTTCATAGCAGAAAAATGAATGCAATTAGGCAAACTACTGTGATACCCATTCTCAAGACAGTTTAAACTCGAGTTGCTCCAGATGGTTGAAAAACCCCTTATGAAAATACATATGTACAGCATGTATGCTACACACATACTGCTTTCAGTGTGGCACACATGCAAACTACACTTATGTGCTAAACAAGAGCAAGCTGTGTCCTTCTATTCAATATATGCAGCACATATGCAGCTTGCATCTGTGCATCTGCTGCACAATTACTTAATGCTTATATGCAAAATATTATGCCAAATGTGTGCACCTAGCTATTATGTAAATTACACTATCCCACACCCGTATGTCTTGTACACATGGACGTTGCCATCCTTGCAGTTTATTTATTTATATGTTAATTATTTATGTGGTTCTAACATGCTTAAAAATGGTTCAGTGCAGAATGCATGAGCAATAAAAGTTGTTAAATCAAGTTAAATTTTTGCACTATCCCCGTAGCGTTTAATGGGTGAATCAAGGCCATAGCTTGCTGATACAGCTATGGAAAAATTTCTAGCTAGAAAATATAGGTGAATCGGTGTAAAAGCTTAACTGTTTCATTTATTTATTAATTTTTTACCGTTTTAGTATGTTGTCGGCTGTTTAGTCAAAACAGTACGGAATGCAATGGTAAAAACTACGGTAAAAAGACTACCATTTTACGGCTGTACTACGGAACGGAATTCAGAACTTTATTTTGTCTTCTACTGTATCTTTACATATTCTTTAACATATTATTGTCTGTGTATGTCTTCAAAATGATTTCTCGTAACTCTTCTTTGTAGTTTCATCTCTGATCTTTTATTTGTATTTCAAGTGAAGGGACCACCAATACTAAAAAATGGAACCTTACTTGGGTATACACTGATAACTACCAATACTAAAAAATGGAACCTTACTTGGGTATATACTGATAAGGCAATTTTTTAACATCTTATAACACAAACAACAATAAATGGCTTTAT
>WLWI01004315.1_pt1 | contig 12050 bp, 7 predicted proteins | sample 6701501 | NCBI WGS metagenome assembly WLWI01 (sample SAMN12718690, study PRJNA515312) | sponge metagenome | isolation source: marine sponge | host: Mycale hentscheli | place: New Zealand: South Island, Marlborough, Capsize Point | collected 2014-11-01
CAACACAGTAGCACAACTCAAAAATGAATTTTAATCTTTTCAATTAGTATAATCTGCTAGTCGTATCAGTATGGCTCTCTTTGATATATATATTTGATTGCTTCATTGCAATAATCTATTTGTAATAGCTAATCACCAAAATTAGAAGAAATAATTATTCTTATTCTTAACACCTGAATAAAAGCTTAGCATATCTATAAGATCCTTGATTGATGTTCAAGACACTTGACAGAGACTTGTGGAATTATTGCCACTTACCATTATAATCTCACAATCTCCCTACAATAGGTTCAGTGTTAGTTCACTGACAAAACTACTGTGGGAAGCCATAGATACTTTTTAACACATTTTTTTTTTAATTCTGAAATGGGTAAAACCAGAACTTAAGGTAGACTTACAGTTTTTCTGCATCACCATATCACCACTAAAAAATATTTAAATAGTCAGAAAAAAATTTGAAGTATTATAGCTGAAGGTTAGGTGTATTCTCATTCTTTCACAGGCTTTTTTTTTACAATACTGAATTAAAAATATATGGTCGCCACCGGAAATAGAACCAGGACCGCTTGGTTAACACACAAGCAATCTGCCACTTAGCTACGACAACCAGCCAATGAACAAACACTCTAATTCTATATTTATACTGTTAAGGGGTACTGCTATGCTACAATCTCACTCTCAATAGACCAACAAAAATTATCTTTTTTCAACGATTCTTTTTATCCGTTGAAATTTTTTACTCCAAAATTCCGTATTGTTTAAAATAAAGTCTGTGAAAGAGAGAATACATCTAACGAGTATAACAAGACTGAGAAAGAAATTGTTAAGTGATAAATTTGTTGAAGGTTGAACACAACCATATATAATATAATAGAAATTCTAATTATTTTCCATGCTACAAAAAACGAAATTATGACCTGATAATATCATGTTGTAAAATAATTGGCGAGCGAGCGAAGCAATCAAGACACTATACAGTTGTGTCAAATTGAGAAACGGAGATTTTTGTTTTATAATGGACATATGCATGTCATTTGTACTCTGACCCTCACATATTTTTGTGTTAGCTCAGTGTTCGACCATGTCTCAAATTTCACTTTTAGTGATCATTACCCGTATCCTAGAAATTAAAATGTTTACCACTTTGGATTCTTTGCGGGTGCACTTAAAACGTGGCGGCGGTAAGTTACTGCACTATTTGTCATAGTTATAAGCCCTACGCAACAGTATTTACTTGAAAAGTCATTAGCCATTAGACTAACCATGCAGGTAAGTCTTACGTAGGTATGTCCAGTTGTGTGAAAGTATCATGTGTTAGAGCTACTAATAACGTGACTTGTTGTTGTTTTTTCGTTGTTGTTGTTTTTTGTCTTTTTTTTTCAATTCCAACAGTTATGGTGAGTGCTATGGCACTGAACCCCTTTAACGTATACATGAAAATAAAAAAATTCGACCTTTTTTAGTACTTTTAGTGTTACAAATTAAGCTTGCTCGTCGTTTGTGCTCAAACACATCACTAGTTATCCTAGTGATTTCAGCCAAATAGCTTGTTGCTGAATGGCAGCAAAAACAACAACAAATAAAGACAACAACAAATCTGCAACTACAATACAGAATGTATCATAATTAGTATTAAAATTTATTCCATCACATTTTGTAAGAAGCTACAATTTCTGTAGTCACATAAATAGGAAATTTCATGTTTCCTCACATTTTTGGTAGAGGATAGAGCTCTATGTCCTATAGTGCAGGGCATTTAGCCCTATCCTATACAGGAAAGGTACTGAAATTGTAAAATTTCCTATACGTGGCTACAGCAAATTCAAGTTTTTCCCTGTGTAGATTATTTAAAACAAAATATTACATGTTTTGAAGGAAGGAATATAATGTGGTCTATTATTTTGATACGAAATAGGAATAGATTAATACATTTGGAACCCCAACAAAGAATTTTGTAGATTCAGTCATTTTTTGGCTAAGATAATTGCACATTTTTCTTATTCTAACAACCAATATTGTGTTAATTAAAACTTAACCAAATATTTTAGCTTCATGCAAATTTATTTCTTGATTACTATTATGCTAAAACACATTTAGCTGCAGTAAGTTGCATTGCTGTGAAAACCGCTATGCTCATCTTTGTCACTCTTTCTGTTGCAATACTCAACGAAATATTTAAAGATAATAATATAGCTATAATAGACTTCCTTTTTGTATATTAGAGAATAATTAGCTCCTCCTATTATTGTTTTCTTAAAAATGTTTATAAATTTTTACCTTCCTTGATCTGCATGATGTCCACTCTTTCCATTGTGTGACTTCTTTTTCATTTTGTCACTATGTTTGTAGAAAATCAAGTTAAGATAGTTACAACTATAATACACAACTCATGCATATTCAAGCTTACCTTTCCATGCATCTGATTGATGAGACACCATTATTTTGATTATTACCCCAGCAACTAATAGCATATATAAACCAAGAAAACCAATTAATTGGAAAATAACAATATACCTATAAGTGTAAAATTTACCTTGTAACACATGCTACTACATCTGTTGGACAATTTGCAGCATTTTTTCTGTTGCTAAAATTTAGTTTGAATGAACACTTGTGAACATAAATAAAAAATTAAAAAATACACCATGCAACGATTAAATCTTAAAAAATTATCTAGAGCTTTTTTAATAGCATACAGTATTGATTCCAATATTTTCTCAGGCCATTTAGGTCAATTTTTTTCAACATTTTTTGCTAGGGATATTTAATATATCTACCTAATTAGCAGTAATTGGATATGAGACATAAAACCAATTACCTTCTTTGAGAGGCATTCATTACTTCACGTTGGCTAATATTGATTTCATCTATGGTACTGTAAAAATGTATTTAATTGTATTATACAACCACAATAGCTAAACACTATAATTATAATCATACCTATTTTTGCGCCTTCTCCAAACAATTGCAATAGCACTTAATGCTACAAGCACTATTATAGTGATTGCTGCTGCTACTACAGTCCCCATTACTATTTCCACTGTTCTACTTTCTGTTTGATACATCAAATATATTGCATTATAAGCTGCAAAATTAATATAACAAACATACCACTTTCTTGAACTTGAATAGTTGTTGTGTCATATTTCGACATGGTCCCACTTGATTGCATTGCATTAGTGTTGGGATCTGTGACATCGCTAGGTGATTCAGTAGTTGTCAAGCGCAAAGTTGCACGTGTAATACCATAGGCGCAGGATACATTAACTCCATCACGATTAAATGGAACGATGAAAATAGATTCCGTCTGATGAGGACTCGAATCAATAACAATTCCTACAATATTCAAAGAATACTCATTCTTAAATACATTCACCTGAGTTCCTAGTTCATTGGACGGTAATACAATAGTGTCGGCATTGTTGTACTCCAGTTCTTGTGATGGAGAATCAGATCCACACATAAAAATGGACATGGTTGCATTTGCTATTTCACCGAATGTGAGGCTATCCAATATAATAATCCCATCAGATCCGCTTTCTTCAATTCCCTTCACATTAGAATGTTCAACATTAGTTATATTTCCTGCAGGTACTGTACCAGATGGTGAGCCGTTGTTGCAGGAAACATTAAAATTTAAAGTTGTCCCTCCATTGAACGACAATATCAGAATTGACTGCATTATTGTATTATTATTCTGTCCAGGTTGAGCTGACAGTAGCACAGTAGTCACGTTGTAATTTTGCCGCTCAGTGACTGATCCTTTGCCAACCTCATTGGAGTTGAAACCTGTCAGAGGAGTACTATTGTATTCCCACTGAAGTATTGTCCCATTTAATTTGCATTTAAAAAAATAATCAGTGAAATCTGCGTCGTTATGCCTGTTAACTGCCTTCAAAAATTGGACATCTGGTTTTTCTGGTGTCACGCCAGCACCAAATATGCCACCAATTATAGTCATAAAAAACAATAATTTCATTCTGAAAAAAGAAGCAAAAATGTGATTATAATGTGATTGTTACCTTTAACTACTCAATAATGTTTACTACATTATAAATTATAGATAGTATTTCTTGCACTGCATTTAATAAAAAACAACAATACATATTTATGGAGTAATAAAATGACTGTATTCTATTATACATTTTAACTAGCATTTAATTAAAACAATTAGTAAAATGTAAGACAGTATTATAAAAGTACACTCTCCCATTGCACATAACAAGCTGTGCTGGCTCAGGACCTTGTTGATCACACAGTTTCATCTACGTTCTAATTTTACAAGTAAATATTGAGTTATTGCCTATGGAAGTAGGCTTTAATAATGGGATGCAAATGAACCAATGAATGAATCAATCATCTATTATAGACTTGGATAAGAAATTTTTTATTATTTAACTTCAAGTCTTTTGAAGGTCATTTAAATGATCGAATGATCAATGGCACACTGACTAAAGGATGTACGCTTTTAGCAGACCAGGCTTTATCATGAGTAATCTGAGTTCATTTACTCTCAGTGTTCACACACGAGAGGGTTATAGTGGTCGTCCTATTGGTATGTCTGTTTGTCTGTTTGTTACACTCACAGCAGATATGAGACTTATTGTTTAGTTCAGCTGATCTATAGCTTTAGTTGCCACTATTACCTATTGTAAGACATGCATGGCATATCCTCTGTGCTTTCTCAATAAGTGAGGGTAATTTAAACCAGGATAATCAAGGAAGCAGGTACACAAAACCTTAAGCAGATCATAAACAAGTAAGTTTATTATAATATTATAATACAATAACCTTAACCTTCAATGAATGGATATAAACATGCTTCATAAGTTTTTCCTCCAGTATTCTTTAATTCAATAAATTTATTCTCTTCCACAGGATTTTTTAAACAAAACAGAATTAACAAAATGGATTCTGTATTGTAAAAAAATAGCCTGTGAAAAAGAGATAATATACATGCTTCAAAAAATTTCGGAATTTCCTTTATTTTCAATACAGTGCAACTATCCTGCACATTTTCCTGCCTTGGAAAGATTAAGGACATGGACAGGAAATGTACATGAAATTTAGCCCAATAGTGAGCAGGAAATTTAGCCCTATACTGACTTCAATGTGGTAACGGGACTTCTCAGGAAATGTACAGATCACTTCAGCTGTCTGCAATTGTACTGCAGCAGGATGTTTAGCTTTTCATCCAGTGTAATCTATATAATATATGCTTGTGTGTCAATGATGATGACAGTGTGTAGTCATGAATAATTCATGAGCTATAATCAGAGTTTGATAAAGCATCATCATTACCTGAATAGAAACAACGTCAGACAAGGAATAACAAGTGAACAATGAGCAGCACTCATGAGATTCGAACCTGCAACTATTGAGTGCAGAGCACAAACACAAACCATTAACCTGTTGGGACCTGCCAGCTTACTTGTATCTTAAAGTGTCTTATTAACCTGTTGTATCCTGTACAAACTGAACACCATGTTGCTGAACTGAGTTGGGAAAGGGTGTTCATCTACAGTAGCCTAGCATAGTGGATATCAGAGAAGCAGGAGAATGCAAGGGTCAATAAAAATAGAAGCAGGTGAGAAAAAGACGGACTGATGTAAATACTTCAATGACGCAGTGAAAGAATTAAATACACAGAAATGACAGAGATACTGGGGAGGAGCAGGAGAGATATACAGAGGAGGAGAAGGGAATCAATGAGTTGAAATAGGATGGCTGAGAATAAATAGAGAGCAGAAGAGGGAAACCATGGATAAAACTGCCTTATGTTATCACATATTTATACAAGCTAGTAATCGGGAACTTTCTGCAAAATGTATATAATTAATTGTGATCTTAACTAACAAATGCCTCTATCACACAAAAATTAACTTTATTGTGTCATAAGTGGAATCACCATTTTATAATTAAACTTAGAACATAGCTAACCCCTTTTTTGTATTGTGAAGTAGGCATTCTATCCAGCCTAGTGTTGTTCAAGTGAGTGCACAGGGATACTAAATGCCAGAAGGGAGGATACTACTGATAGTATCCTCCCTTCTGGCTAATAGTATCCTCCCTTCTAGCATTTTATTAGGGGTTTTTTTTGGTTTATGAGCCATGCAAGCATTAATTAAAGAATTTTTATTTTATCTATATGGTGCAAGAATGTTGTTTGCACGGTTTTCCTGTCAGATGCGAAAGATAAGATGGATTCATCGCATGCTTTGCGCACTAACAATATTTTTCTTAACTAATACAATCATGACATAATGAACAATAAAAAAGCAGTTATATATGTTGCATATGTTATTTTAAAAGTTTTAGTACTATTCTTGTGGATGTTTATATCACTACAGTTATGAAAATTAAAGGCACCCCTTCTAGTATATTGTTTGCAATGTAAAAACACTACATTCATGGTATTTTCGTTATATTTTGCTTATGTTTCATCAATGTCAGATACTGTAAATACAAACTTCTTGCATGGCCTTACATCTTTCAAAATTTCATCATCATGTAAAGGTTGACCAAATCTTGATTGAAAAGCTAAGTTAGACTGGAGATTGACTGTAAAGAGCAAAGCTAGAGTACTAATTGTGAGGGACTTGACTTGAAAGTTGACGGTGAGGAGCTAGACGACTGGAGAGAGCTGACTGTGAGGAGCTAAATAAAGGAGAGATGATTGAGTTGAAGAAGGTGGAAGAGTAGCTGGTTGAAAGAAGATTTAGGAGAGACAAAGCCGTTTTGTAAATTTTATCTCACCAAATTGAGCTGAAATGCGAAAAACAGGTAATGTAGATGGGTGGGCTGGAATGTTCTTTTTGACTAACTTCGCTGAAAAGGCAGTGATATTGATTCTCCTGACTCTAATTCCATCACTTTCGCTGGTTCACTGGAGTTGAGCGCACAACACATGAAAATATTCTATGCGCCGTGGCACCTTAGAATTGCTGCAATTACTGGACACCTCTCCGTAATGTCTCTGCCGTCTTTGTCGTAGTGTCAACATAGAACAAAGGGTAGACACTTTATTTGGTAACTAAGGCTATAGTTGCTATGTTCTAAAACAGATAGACAACGAAATCTCGGGAACTACCGCCCGTCGAACCCCTCGGGCCGCTAGTATCGCCCTCGCCGCTACGCTCGGGATGGTACAGCCCACGGCCCTCAAAGTTCTGTGGGCGGTAGATCCCTTGATTTCGTTGTCTATCTATTATATAGCCACGCACCAAATTATGCACACCATTGACTGACATTTGGTCTCAGCCTTTGGAAACCATTGCACGACAATGTGTTTACCACTGTATTCTCTCCCCTTGGTATGTATTGGAAATACACACCCCAGCATGCCCAAAAGAGTAATAGGCTCCTCATGAGGTGCATGGCCTGTTTCAAGTTACTCCTCCTGGAGTTGATAATAGTGACTACTGTGTAGACATCTCACTCCACTGACTGGCCCACACAACCTTTGTGACTAGAGTGGTTCTCTGCCAACTTGATACCAAGTGGAGGCAACAAAGTAGGTTTAACAAACTGTGATACTGACTGACCTCTGGACATGTGCTCAGCCCTACCTTGCACATGCCCAGTGAACAAGTGTGCATGACATACCCTAAAACTAAAATAAGTGACTGTGTCAGTGTCATGACCGTGTTCATGCTATGTGACTGTGATTACAGAAATCACTAATGTTAACTTGTGCTGATAACACTAACTATGTGTATGACACTTGTAGTGAATCACTGTGAACTGCCACATCATTATGTCATTATCACATTGTTATTGTCATTCGGTTGGCTAACTTTATAATTTCGGTAATACCTCATGTACAGTGCGTTAATAAGAATACTGACTGATTAAAAACTCAACATCAGGCGAGTCTTGGTAGCTGAGTAAGGGTAGCTTGTTAATCGTAGTTTTGCCTCCAGAACACGATATTGGTGACCTCGATGACCGTTTTGCAGAGCTGTGGCCGAGAAAGACGCTCCTTCGCACCCTTCTGCTTCACCGCTGGTCGCCGCTAACCGTCAACATCAAGCTTCCTCCATTTTGGCCTGCGGACCCCGCCGTTTGGTTCGCTCAAGTGGAAGCTACCTTCGCCACCAAACGACTCACTGCCCAGAAGTCTAAGTTCGACCATGTAGCATCCCTCTCACCGGAAGTTGCCGTGGAGATATGGGGATCTTGTGCTTCGCCCCCAGAAAGCAATCCGTACATGGTCTTGAAGGACACTCTCATTAAACATACAGCAGCATCGGAACAGTGATGTATTCAGCAACTCTTTCAGAGGGAAGAGCTAGGAGATAGAAAGCCCACACGGCTTTTGCGCCATATGCAGCAGCTTCTTGGTGACAGAGCTGGCTTGAATGACACCTTCCTCAAAGAGCTGTTTTTACAACGACTGCCCAACAGTGTTAGGATGGTCTTGGCTGCTTCTCCCGGTGACACTCCACTTGAAAACTTGGCTGAGCTTGCTGATCGTGTTGTCGAAGTGGCTGGTTGCTCAATATCCAGTGTCAGCCAACCTGTTGCACAACCTACACCTCCCAACAAACCTGATCAAGTTTCCACAGTGACTCCAGAACTACCTTGTCAACCTACAGCGGCAGATTTCGACCGCATCCTATCACAGCTATCTAAACTCCAGACTACAGTGAAATCTCTCACTCACGCTAGTAGTGTGTCACCACGACGTCGACGGAAGCAATCTCCAAGTGCTGCCTCATCCCCTGATCGATTTTGTTGGTATCATTGGAAGCAATTACCCAAACGAGTATACCAGGCACTAGCGATGACGAATCCCCCTGGCCAATCCTCTCTCAAATGTCATCTTTTGCACATGCATGATCCTACCAATCATCTCACATTCCTCATAGACACAGGAGCAGCAATTAGTGTGATTCCTCCATCTGCCTCCGACGGGAAACCCTTCGTCAACTCAACTTTACCTTCAAGCTGCCAATTATTCACCCATAGCCACGTTTGGCAGGAAATCACTCACCCTTTACCTTGGCCTCCGTCGTTCTCTACCCTGGATCTTCGTCATTGCAGAGGTAGACAAGCCACTCCTTGGTACTGATTTCCTTTACCATTTTCATCTGTCAGTTGACCTCAACAAGAGAACACCACCAAGCTCACTATTGCTGGCATCTTGACTACTTCAATATCACTGCAACCCACCATACCACCTCTTCCTGACCCTCCGAATGAATTCACTGCACTTTTGGCACAATATCCTCAATTAACTCAACCTCACAACTTCAGTGAGCAGCCAGCCAAGCACAACATCACCCATGTCATTGTTACGACTGGTCAACCTGTAACTATGAAGGCTAGGCATACCTCACCAGAACGCTTGTGCTCTGCTAAGAAGAAATTTCAGCACATGGGATCATTCAACCTTCCAAGAGCCCGTGGTCTTTCCCTTTACACATGGTTCCAAAGAAATCCGGCGACTAGAGACCATGCGGAGACTATTGTCATCTGAACCAAGTGACAACACCAGATAGATACCCAATCCCACATCTGCATGACTTTTCGCCCTCTTTTCAAGGCAACACTGTTCATCACATTCCCATCGCAGAAGATGACATTCCCAAGATGGCTGTAACCATGCCATTTGGACTGTTTGAGTTCACCAGGATGCCATTTGGGCTCAGAAATGCTGTCCAGACGTTCCAACGCTTTACTTCATGGAAAACTTTTGCTATGACTATTTAGACGATCTCCTCATTGCCAGTAGTGACTCAGCAACCCACATGTCACATCTGCGCCTGGACACTTGCACTCAGGAGTAATCTCCTCATTGCCAGTAGTGACTCAGCAACCCACATGTCACATCTGCGCCTGGACACTTGCATTCAGGAGTAATCTTATGCTGCTGTTTGTAAGAAACGGCTATGCTGAACTAACTATAAGGCCATGTTTTTTTTTCAGCTTGTTTTAGAAGTCTCTCATTATTCCTGAGAACCTCATCATCCTCAGGAGTGTCATTTGAGGATTCAGTGTGACTTGCAACTGGTTCATAGAGGTATGGCTCCAATTCCCCACCAGAGTTCATGCTTTCTTGAATAACATCAGCAGCAGAATATGATAGGCTAAAGACACAAGAGGTATCTGAGCTACTGGCTTCACTATCGTGGACTCACTCTTTCATTAAAATCTTCTGATTATATTTTATTTACGTGAATGCTTGTCAACATAATTTTGCTAAAATTTGCATTCCGAACATATACAACCATGTGTTATTTGGTTAATAAGCATATCACTGTTAAAATTTTATTGTACAAGAAAATGGTATTTCATTTAAGTAGAGGATTTTTACTTAGGTCTTCAGTAAGCCATAGAATTGGAGCAATCCACACTTTTCCAGTAGGAATTATCTATTAGATTCATTAGCCAGATTGTTTTACATAATATATTTCTGTTTATTAAAGAGCTGCATTTTCTATAGTTACCTGTGTTTCTGGAAGTAGGAATTTATGGAATCCCCCATCAGGTAGCTCTATGGTGAATGCAGCTGCTCTATAGGTGTTGTTGGAACTTCCTTCATCAGAGTAAAACCAGTCTGCAGCTGTTCCACCCATTGTGTACATACTTGAACTTTTCTGGCTCCAGTAAAAATTCATACTTTCATTTTTTATTATGTCACTCATGTGGCCTGCCAGGTAATCTAACCTGATTTCATCTAGTGAATCCATCATTGACCATCCTACAAATAAATTGAGCAGGTTTCAAAGGATGCAAAGGAGGAACATAGCTGTAAAGTCTAGAACTGTCTATACTTTGTGATAAAATTTGGTATGCATGAAATAATATAAAGAAAATAAGAGGTTTGGAGTATTGGGTGGCCCACACTTTGACTTTTGGTGAACTTTAGATGCACATTAAAGTAATTATTATAATCAAATGTGTTGAAAATGGAAGCAATTTTGTATAAAGAATATAAAATTGGACATATTAAGGGTGTATCTTAAAATTATTATCAGGTTAATTAGCATGCACATGAATGTCAGGTGCTGAGAAATGTCTGAACATGCTGTCGTGCATGGACTAGCCAGCATTATTGAAGCAAATGAGTGTAAATGCATCTGAACAGTGTAAATGAATATTTATTCAAAGTAGCTTTAAAGTGGCTGTTTTGAGATAGTAGTAAATGCAAGATCATAGCTGTGCCTAAAGAGTGGCCAGTCCTGAGTCAAAAGCAACTGTTTAAATTTATATTACCAGCAATATAATAAATATGAGATAAATATTAAAAAATAAGTTGTATCACACACATTTACAAGGCAGTGCAGTATGTACAATCTATCTGCACTTGTAGCAGCCAGTATCCTGTTGTTGTTGTTTTGCACTTACAAAGCATGAATTCGGTGACAGACATTAGAAATTTCATGCTATGTAGTCCAGTTAGCTCAAGTATTTCTTCTGTGCTGTTTCATAAGAACCTATATTAGCATTGCCTTACATCATTCTTATATTTCTTCAAGCCTTATAATAATATTACAAATGTTGGTATTGTCAAACATAAGTATCCAAAATATTTCACTGTATATTGATACTACAAGACTGTACATTAGCCACTTTGTTAATTATTGCAAGCAGTACAACTTGACAAGGCATTTCCCTCCCATGCAATATACCCAACAAGAGTATCAGAGCCTGTCAGGGAATCACAGAGAAAAATAGAATATGTTCACAATTATTTCTTTCATTTTTTTGTGTATAGCTATAACATGAACACAATATTCATAAAGAAAATGCCTCATTTTTAATAATTAGCATTGTAATTACATCTTAATAACATCAACAAAGATGGCACAATATTCACCTTTTATGCATACAGTATGTAAGTTATTTCCTCCATATGTACCAAATTTCATTATTTTTATCATAAATTGTTGAGCTATACTGCTCCAGCCTATAATCTGAAGTTGTAATTGGGATATAGAGCTACATTATTTTTATAGACCACATTGACAAATGGAGTGCTAAGGTTCTAACAAGTAAATTTTTGCTCTGAGAAGTTTATACCCACTTTATAATTCACAAATAAT
>WLWI01004316.1_pt1 | contig 12050 bp, 10 predicted proteins | sample 6701501 | NCBI WGS metagenome assembly WLWI01 (sample SAMN12718690, study PRJNA515312) | sponge metagenome | isolation source: marine sponge | host: Mycale hentscheli | place: New Zealand: South Island, Marlborough, Capsize Point | collected 2014-11-01
GGCAGATCAAACACAAATCCCAATCCATCTTGCTTGTCTAACAAAAAGTGCTTAGTAACTATAGCCACAGTGAATCATAATAACTTACCTCCATGTTCTTACAGGGTTTACTGAACTGCTGATTCAACACTCATACTGAATGCAGCTGTGCAGTCACATGCTTGCAGCTGCTGGTAACAGAGAGGTGTTAACAAAGCCAATAATGGCATTCTTAGATGTGACTATCGTGTCATGCCATAACCATCACATTGCAAGGAGTATAATAGTATCAGTTGAACTTGAAATGTTTTATTTAGACATGCATGATTGTGATTATTGGTACTTACAAGCTGAAAGATGGTTTTACATGGCGGCCATCTTAAAACCACGAGATGGATGCTATGACATCATCGGAGGAGGTGGTTCCTATACCAAAAATAGAAAGCTAAGACTATGAGAAGCTTGTAAAAAAAAATTGGTGCTTTTGTCCAGAGTGTCCACATCATCCCCAAATCTGTTACTAAGCTGCCTCGCTATTGGTGAAAACATGAAATGTCCTAAATACGTTACAACAGGTAATTCAAGTTTTTGCCCTGCGATATCCTAGATTAATACGTTATTTCTATTAATAGTTAAAGGAGGTGTTGCACTTCCTTTCTTTAAAATTGAACCCATATAGGCAGGTTATGTATTTTTGGTTATGTATTTTTTTAGCTGTCTGAAAACAGAGATCAAGAATTTTTACTGACTGAGAATTTCCAGGGCGCTGAGTGCCCAAGTTTTTTTGTTGCCTATGAACTTCGAAATTTCCTCCCATAAAAAAGAACAGTATTAAAACATGGCATTGCTATAGTTCTTGTGTTACAAATACTTAATAATAATACTTTAGGAGCTTTGTCTACAACATCATATCGATATGGCAGTGGCCGAGTTCATTTTAGTTCTTTCACATGCTCTGGAACTGAGGAAGGACTGTTGACATGTCAACATTCAGCCCCACAAAGTTATTGCCACTCCCATTATTACGATGCTGGTGTAATTTGTAGAGGTATGTGGATATCGATTTTAAAAGTATAGTTTTCAGTACTTTATACTTTCATGAAAAAAGAAATTTGCAGAAATGAATCAATACAGCTGGCAGATAATGATCGATACAGTTATTATGGTAGAGTAGAAGTGTGCATCAATAGTGAATGGAAGGAAATTTGTGGTCATCACATGACGTATTCAGAGGCTAGCGTAATATGTCAGGAACTAGGATTCTCAAAATATGGTAAGTTAATTTTTTGTAAATATATTTATAATTGTTTTATTAAACTTGGAATAATCAGGTGCATTGATTAGAACTAGCCCTCAACATCGATATCTTAGCTATTATCAGGAACAAAGAATTTGTGATGGAACTGAAAGCAGCTTCTTTATGTGTAATTCTACTAGACTGTCATCTGCTTTCTCTTGTTCTTCAGCAGCTGGAATAATATGTAAAGGTCAGTATTTATAGTCAATTAAATTATTTTGTGTAAGCCAAATTAATTTAATTATATGCAGAAATAAATCCATTGGTGTCTAATTGCACCGACTTCTCAGTAAAACTAGATACTAATGAGAAACTTCTGGTTTGTGTCAATGGAGTGTGGAGTGCAGTTTGTCGCTTAAACACATTCTCAGCTGGCATTGTATGCAATCAACTTGGCTATCAAAGACAAAGTATGTAGCTGAAGCAGTAAAATCTCTAATGTATATTGTATTTTTATCTGTCAATTCAGAATTATATAGTTTCAACTTTATACTGTGAATTACATACAATTTATATGCTAAAGTATTCAAACTGAATAATGAATGTGTCTTCAAATAGAAGCCTTATGACTTTTTTTTTGTATTTCATTAATGTAGATCATAGAATTACTACTCAGTATCTTCAAAATAACTCACTGTCAGTTCATCAAATACGATGTTCTGGAAATATTAATAATATCTCTCAGTGTACTTTTGACTACTATATACCTTCACTATTCTGCAGATATGTAGTTGGATTAAAATGTGCAGGTAAGTACATATTTGAGTATAAGTAGTGCCTCTGAGAAAGAGATATTTAACTCAAGAAATAATTTTGAAGAATTAAACTGAAAATGTATGCAGATCAAAGGATTCTAGATGTTTAATCACATCCAAAGACAATTGGCAAGGATAAATTATATTCAGCAAAATATTTTAATAAAAGTTAATTCATTGTTAGTGCTATAGTCACCAGTAGGGGTTAATGGGATGCTCTAAATAATTGGCATACCATTGATTTTAAGCTTTTTTTTCAACAAGTTATATGTGTATTACATTTACTTACTATTTTTTAATAGGTTTGCCTTGGTAATTCACAAATTATTATGTTATATTATCATAGATCGCTGTAACGATGGAGAGATTCAATTTACTTATTCAGGAATCGCTGGTCGAGGTGTTGTTGAAGTTTGTATAAATGGAAACTGGAATAATTTGTGCGGAAGAAATTTTGGTAAAACTGATGCCAGTATACTCTGTCGGCAGTTAGGATTTTCTTATAATGGTAAAAATTACTAGTATGTACACAAAATCTGTAATATTAGAAATAAAGTATTTTATTTTAATCAGTATTATGTTGTCAGTCACCAAATTTTATTATTGTACCATATTAGCTTAGTATAAATATGCAATTATTTAACTAAGTAAGCAAATAATCATGTTAAAAAATTAAAGAGTACATAATGTATATTCACATGGTGAATGATTCAATTATTTTTTAGGGGCACTTGTTCTTGACAATCATTACTATCATAATTATTATATTTATTATTCAACTCCACGCTTACAAATTAATTGTACTGGATCTGAGAAAACTTGGTTGGAGTGTCAACAAATCAGTAGTAATTGCATTAATTCAATTAGTGCCGAGATAGCTTGTCAGCCTTTACAAAGTAAGTATGAAAATGCAGAATGCTTGTATTACTGTAAATTTTATTAAGGATATTTATTATGTGCAGTTATTTGCTATGTTAAGACCATTATAGTTTTTGCATATTACAGTAGACCCTCAGTTATCCGAACCCCGTTTATCTGAACTCTCGCTAATCCGAACACCATTATTTGGGAATTATAATGATATACATTGGAATTTTGCTGTGCATTAAATAGATAAGAAATTAAGACCCCATTCAAAATGATTTCGAATATCCGAACTTTCAAATATCCGAACAACCCTCGGTCCTGAGGTGTTCGAATAATTGAGGGTCTACTGTAATATCTACAGTAGTCAAATTGACCGTTGTGAATTCACACACACACACACACACACACACACACGCATATATATATATATATATATATATTAGTGGTGTGCTTGAGCACAAATGACGAGCGAGCCTGCTAGTTAGGTAACATATAATGACAGTATTGTTACTATGTTTTAACTAAGTTCATACAAAAACTATAATAGCAGTTATGACATTTTATTTCAGCAAACAAATACTTAATTACTCTCTTGCCTGATTAATGATAGCTAACTTCTGTAGTATTTAACATCAGCCATTCTGATAACCTCAACTACCAGTAACTCTTGAACAAGCTCTCAGCTACGATAAAAAAAAACAACTAGTTTTATTATTATATGTAATTTTAGAAAACAAATATGAAATTACTACTTACCTCAATTTCCTGAGTATTGGTAATTTCTGTAATATCAAATTTAAGTTACTTTGACTACCTGAATTACCATGAATTCTTGACAACAAGCTCTCAGCTATAATAACAAAAGAGCATCAATTTTAACACACAAATACAAAATTACTTTCTTACCTTTTTTTTAGCAGTGGTAACTTCCGTAGTATCAAATTTAAGCCATTCTGACTATTTGAATATACCAGTCATTGTTAACAACAAGCTCTTAGCTACAAAAAAGAAAGGCCAGAGTTATTTTTGTATATTTAGCTGACAAATATGGAATTACTACTTACCTCAGCTTCCCTCGAGTATGAGTAGCTTCCTTAGCATTAATATTACGGCTTTCTGACTACCAACGGCTCTTGACAACCAATTATCGGCACTTTGTATCTCCCAAACGGCAAAGTTTTGAATTTTGTCTGGAAAAGGGTCTTCAATGCCATAGTAACCGGTCGTAGCAACTTTTTGTGTCTTGAAAAACAAGCGTTTTCACAGGAATTTTCTCACACTTTGGAACATAAGTTTAATATTAAGGCTAGCTTAATGCTGTAGTTTCAGAATAAACTGGGGTCAAGCCTAAAAAGCCGTGTTTTTTTTTTAGATAAAAGGGAACCCACGCGTGCATTTAAAGGGCATACATACCATCCATATGCAAATATATGTAACATATACCCAATTTTGCATTATACATCCCTATTACTGTCTCGCTCGCTCTGTTCGCTCACCAATAACACTGCCTCAAAATCATGAAATAATCATGTCTAAAATTTTGTTGGGTCTAAAAATGATTGGTGAGTGAGACAATATTAATAGTGATTAAAAAATAATCAGGTTTATGATATTTTGATGAGATCTCTTTTGTGTAGCATAGATGGGAAGCCATCTATTGCTAATATAAATACAGGTAGCATGTGCTTTTCTTATTGGGCAGTGGTCACAAATTTGTTGTAGAATTAACATAACCCACATATGGCAATCATGAATCCTGAATCTGGGAAGTCACGTATGTTATAAGAATAGGGTTTTCCTGACAAGCTTATTCATGCTTTAGTATTTTACTTATGGTCTGCATGTAGTAAATTCTGTTTACTGATTTCGTGAGATGGCTATTCTTCTGCAAACAGTATGTCAGTCCAATTTTGTAGGAAACACAAAACAATTTAATAACATTCAAAAATAAGCATCTATTTATCTGAGGTTTGAACCATTGGAAAACTTACACCTGAGTGAGTAAAATTATTCCCTTTTAAACTCTAAATATTCCAAAGCTTGGTACAAAAATCAATGGGGAGGAATCTACAGCCATTCTACTCAACTTGCTCACGAATCTGCTGACTTGGAACTATTCTGTTGATCACATGGAAATATTTAGCGCATCCTAAAACGAGAGATAGTTTTCTCTGTATTGGCTACTGTTCGTACCTTTTATTCTCTTTTGGGGTTTCTGTTGTTGCATTTAGCTATGTTTATTTTCTAAACTACCATACCTTTATTATGGTGCTGGATTTACGCAATTTTTTATCTCCCAGTTGTTCTGGTTCACCTGTTTTTCTTATTCCTCACAATTCATTTTAAGGAAACAACTAGCAAATTTTGAAAATCAATTTTAATAACAGAAGAGTAGCTAAGAACTACTTAGACATATTGCGGCTTTCATTATTATCCTCATCAGAATTACTAGTAAATTATACACATCACCGAATAATCCATGCTAATTTCTCACCTAGATGTGAGAAACAATCTATTAACAAATAACAAGAGTAGCTGGTCTATAAGCAGACTAATGGAGGCAAACTACAACAACAACAACAGCAAAAACTCAACTACTATACTAATTCAAATGCATTCTTCCATGTTATCAGCTCCTCTGGTGAAATGTCATGCATGTAATTATATAAAATAGCTTGCTAACGATTCTGAGAAGTTACACAAAGTATATTTCAGAACTAAACTAATACCACTCAACACAAACCCAACCTACCACCTGATTTAATTTATTTATTGCGAGGAAACCAGTTACAACAATTGGCTTAAGCCAGCTGAAGAAAACGGTCTTCTAAGCATCTCTTCCATGCTATATAGGTGATGTAACAGAGTTTGAAGACAAGCAATATAGCAGAGATTATTTAGCAGCCATTTCATGTAAATTATATTGAATTATGTATAATAGTATTCGTTTTGGCATGCTAAGGCAAGAATGGTTGTTTGACAACTGGATTGATTCATTGTTTAATTATTCTTACAGATTAGTCCATTATTTTTTTTAGAAATCCATGCCAAAGCCAGATCCTATCCATCGACTAAGTTCCCTCAACCCATATTGTTGTGAAAAACAGAGCTTGAAGGCAAACTGCATTATTATGAATGAAATTGCATAATAATTTATCATAATAGTCATAAAACAAATTTTCTGACACTAGGAGTTTGCCTTCTCTGCTTCCTACAAAATGATTCCCAATAGAAGAAATGTTTAAACTGTCGGTTTTATCTGAGTGATTGTGCAATACTATACACTGTTTAATTGTTTTGTGTCATTGCTGTTCTCAAAAAAAGAAGAAGAAATGAATGTTCTGATGTGGTATTACTGTTAGGCATTACCAGTACTATCTTAGAAGAATCCATACATTATTTCAATATGCTGTTCTTTGAGCAGGTAATAATTTGGACTACAAGTTAACCAGATAAGGTATAGTTATTCCATGTCTTCAGATGTATTAATAAAAGGCTTCATAAAGGAAGCTGGCACTAAATTTTTGTTTTGAGAAATCATCTTTATTATAAAGATTACAATGTCCAGTTTGCTCTCATATAGATGCCCTCTTTTATAAACATAACAACTGGAATGATCAAATCGACCTTTGTTTGTTTCTACCACCCACCAAATCCAGTTCTTTATAGTATAATTGTTTAAAATATCTTCATGGAAAATCCCACCACTTTAGTCTCAACATTACTACGTGCCGAATGTTTATGTGACAGAGTAGGTGAATTAATGGCAAAACAACTTAGATTTAGCATCACAAATAGCTTGAATTGACTTGCACTTCTTAGACCTTGTAACACCTTCATACTTAAGTTTGTATAGTTCTTGTCCTTCAACTGCTGACAAAGACTCATGAAGTAGTGATCCCAGAAAATGTCGAACAAAAAATCGACATCAATATTTCTTGCTAGTGAATTTCTTTCAATAATTTTTTTTAGTGACCCAGACTTGAAAGAAAACTTTATAATTGCACTTTGTAAAGACACGGCATGTACTATCCATTGTGTCGGGCAAACTACATGAAGCCCAGGAGTATCAGCTGCTATATTCTCATTGTCTAAAAAGTTGCATCTCTTTTGGATAATTTCTGGAAATTTTGATATTTCCAAAACTGCATCAAAACCAGACTTCATAGTATTACTACCTTGATACTATCTCCCGCTGCAAAATTTAAAGAATGTCCATAGCAGTCGGTATACACTGCACAAGGTTCTTTATTACAGATTTTCTTAGCTACACTGTTTCGTGAGCCGCACATGTTACCACATGATGGCACAACCTATTCCATGTTTAAAACATCAGGGACATCTACAATCACCAGGAAAACTTTAAAAGAAGGAAAGGGGAAGGTGGGGGGGGGGGGGTTCGTTTCTTTCCCTTCTAATATTATGGTTGTGTGTTTATTATTATAGCTCTGATATTATTATATGAAAATTTCCACATTAGGAGAAGGAACAAGTTGAATATACAAACTTGATAGCTAAAGAAATAATAGTCCTACCAAATCCAGTCATTGTTTTTTGAGTAAGTGTCTTTCGGAAAAAGAAGCCTTGAACACCTTACATGGTAGGTATTTGCAACCATTTGTGTTGTGGAATATTTTTTTCAGCAGTTTCAGCTCCACCCACACTTTTTTCTGCAGAAACTAACACCATTTCCTCCTGAACAACATTTACGTTTAAACTGACTAAGTTCAAAGGTGAAACATGCAGCTCTGAAATTTTCTATGTCGCAACCTGTAACCTTTCTTCTATTCAGCTCTTTCTTCCTGACTCATGTATTCCCTTCTCCCTTTGTCGATCTCTCCTGCTTCTGAAGCTCTGTGTCCTTCTAATCATGATTGTGGATTTAGGCTTAGTGAAACTTTTGCCTTCTTTATCTGTTCTTCACTGATTTGACATGCTTTAGCAGCAGTGTTGTCATTTATTATTTCTTATACAGAATGTGATGACAACTTACCCATTGAATGTGCGGTGATGCTTTACCAATCAGGCTGAGGACATTAATTATTTGTGATATCACACACCATCGTTGTTGTTGTTACTGACACACATAGAATGCCACTAATGTATGCACTTATGTATCTATGTAAAGGCAAACATACATGTATGCATGCATGCATATGTTTATTGTTATGTATGCATAAAGTATGTATTATGAGTTTGCATTATGCTTAGTTCCAGTGGCAGATTGTGCTGATGGAGATATTAGAGTCAGAAATGATTCAAATATGATTAGAGGAGAATTACAATATTGTGATAACAAGGCATGGTTTTTCATTCCATGGAGCAGTTATTGGTACACATTACCTTGGAATAGAGATTTAGTTTGCAAATCTTTGGGCCACCCTTTTTCAGGTCAGTACTTTAGATATAATAAATTATTATTATTGTTATTATTATTATTCTTATTATTATCAGTGAGTGGGAAAAGTGAGTGAGACATCACTGGTAAAACAATTGAAAACCAGGGATATATTTTAGTTATTTAAATATGTGTGGATGTACATGTTTCATTTATGTGTTCGCTTTGACAATATCCGCGTCCCATACTTCACTAAACAGAATTTTTTAGTTTATCGATATTTACCTGTATCATTAAAGTGTTTATCTCTTGTCCCCAACATATCTGAATTTGTAATGGACTGAATGGTGCCTGTGGTGGGATCATGTCACTGTTAGCCTGAGAGACGCAGTTGTGCTGCCACCAGAGTTCTAGGCTAGCACCCAGCAAGCTAAGTCAAACAGCAAAGCTAGGCTCTTGAATTCTCCAACCCAGGGTTTAGCTAGCAAGGCCCTAACCCCAGTTTCTCGATATAGTCAGAGTTTTAAGGAGATATTTCAAGTTATGCTACAAACTGAGAACTGAGGAAAAAAATGAAGTGAATGAATGATATATGTGTAGGTGAATGGTGAGTGGTATGCATTTAGTCTATACATAGCATGAGAAGATGTAATGTGAGTAAGTCGTTTAGTCTATACATAGCATGAGAAGATGTAATGTGAATAGGTTAATTTTGTGTACAGCAATAGGTAAATAGATGTAGCTAATGGTACAGAAAGTAAATGACTATTTAATTAGTTAATGTTGTTAATGTGGGGTGGTGTCACACCACAGTGCCTTTCTAAACTAGGTGATTAGGAGCTACAACATTAAAATCAAGAAAACTAAATGTATGTAGCCAGTTGATATTTTTGCATACAGATTTTATGATGGCAAAATTATTGTTTCTGTCTTGTTGTTTGATTATTTTAGTACCTTGTATACAATGGCTTGTTCGGTATTTAAATTGAAGTATATCAGACATAACTGCATTCTTGATTTGCCCGATAATTCAGCACAAGTTCACAACGGGGCACCCTTCAAAAATTTTTTTTTCACTTACAGAGTTGTCGGCGTCCAAATATATAGCTCTCCAAGTTTTATCGTAGTAGCTGAAGTCGTTCCCGCTATAATAGACCTAACCGTTCCCTACCGTAGGCTTGAAACAATACATTTTTAAGAAATCGATCGATCTTCTTTTCTCGATGTTTATGCACGCCGCGTTGTGCCCGGTTTTCCTGTAGACGGTCACATATATAATTTGTGGATATACATATGTCATTATGTACTTTGACCTTCACGTTTTTGTGTTTGCTCCGCAGTCTACCCCTTCCCATACCTCCTCTAAACAAGGTTTTTTGGTTTAGCAATCCCATATCATTGAAGGAAATTTAATTGTATACCCCTTTGTACTGAGTTGTTTCTGATGCACGTAGGTCTTAACAACTTACCTTTAGACTACTTTGAAATACTTGTATCTAGTATAATAATGCATAGTTATATTATTCAGCAAGCAGTCACATGCTGCTACAACTGTTAATAATGACACAAGTCTCTTACCAACTCAAGATATCAAACAGCTTTTACTTATTTTCTAAAAGACAGACAGGGGAAACTGAATTTTTACCTTATTTTTTCTTGAACTATCTGTGGGTGGAACAAATGAGGTTAGGCTAGGCGACATAGGTTTCAGAAAGGAAGGCTAAAGTGTGAAAGAGAAGGCCAAAGCTGAAAATCGAAAAGCAGAAGTAAATAGTTTCAAAAAGTTTAAGTCCACAATCATGATAGAAGGACAGAAAGATTCAGAGGCAGGAGAGGTAGACAATGCAGGAGATAGGTGAGCTGAAAAAGAAAGCTGGGGATACAGACATCAGATAGTTCAAGAAAAAATAGAGCAGGAGAGGGAAAGTGATGTAACCTTAACAAACTGTAGAGAGAGAATGATAGCAATAGATAAGTAACTTATGTTGCTGCATTCTTACTTAGCAATACATCAAGCGCCACTGTGTTATTATTATTTTATTGCTAATAATAATTATTATTATTATAACAATTATTATTATTGCTATTATAATAATAATAATTATTATTATTTTTATGTCACTAATAATTTGTCATTTTATTTCAGAATCTTCTTCTTTCATTTCTTATTCATGGCATCAAATTTATTCCAAGGAATTCATGTGCTCATCTAGTAGCCAATTTTTTAGCATTTCTGATTGCTCTACTTATAAATACAGATTCTATTCTCGCTCAAATATACCTATAGTTGGAATTGAATGTCAAAAACAAGGTTAGATTTTATCATAAATGTTTACTGAATGTTAATGGTACATATTTTTTAAAGAAATTGGCCAACTAGTTCGACTTGTTGGCTCCAACTTCAATAATCAGGGTCAAGTAGAATTATACATCAATGGAACATGGACTGGTATTTGCAGTGAATTTTGGGATGACAATGATGCTAGTGTAGTATGCAATCAGCTCGGATACTCCCGTGAAGGTATTTTCTTAATAATATCATTGTTACCACTGCAAATTAATAGATCCAATTTATACTGTTTTGCAGGAGCTAGAGCCATTTCTGGTGTGTATAATAGTCACAGGTCTATTCTCATTGGAGTGGTGCTTAATTGTAGTGGTACAGAACAGACTTTGTTTGATTGTTTGTACAGCTCGATATCAAGTTGTAATCGCTATTCAGCAGCTTCAATTATATGTCAAAGTATGTTTCATAATGAAGTGACTGTGAGAGTTTTATAAATAGAGTACTATTTTGGACAGATAACCCTTTAGTAACGAGTTGCAGCAATAATGATGTAAGAATAATTGGGGGACCAACAGCACTTGAAGGAACTGTTGAAATATGCAGAAATCGGGTATGGGGTGGTATTTGCCATACGGGATGGGACAATCGTGATGCCAATGTGGTATGCTCCCAACTGGGATTTCAGCCTACCGGTAAATATTTCTAGATTCTTAGTAATTTTATAGTTTACACTTTGAATTTTATTTGTATATGTACAAACCTCATAAATATGAGTATAACTAGAGACACTACAACTCTTACACAAAGTTTTAATGAATAGGTTCAAGATCAGTGCATAGCAGCTTTTATGGGAAATCTCAAGGTCCACTATATTTGACTTCAGTACGTTGTAATGGAAGGGAAAATAAAATTACGGATTGCTCAAGCTCTTGGATCACAACTTGGGCATGCGGTGACGAACAACATGCTGGTGTCAAGTGTGTTGGTAAGATGAAATGATATCCATTTTTAATCATTTTAACGATATGTGTTTGCTTAGAATCTTGCCAAGAAGGTGCAGTTCGTCTCACTGGTTCATCTAGTTCACTTGGTGGTCGAGTAGAAACTTGTATTGAACTTACTTGGACAACTATATGTGAGGAATCCTGGGATGACCATGATGCTAGTGTAGTGTGCCATCAACTAGGATTTTCACGATATGGTAGGGTCATATTTAATTGAGTAGTCATTTTTATAGTATAGCTTCTTCTAACATTAAATTATATATTATATTATGCATATTATATGGATATATATCTCATTGAATACCAGGGTGGGTCAGATTGACCCACGTTATAATTAGTTAAAAAAAAAATTGTAAACAGCAAGTGGACAGGGTTGCCATGACTCTCTTGATGTCGTCAGCTAGCTAATGAGCTCTATATTACAGTGCACTTTATTTGGAGCTTCTAGCTTGAACAGTGAAGTAGCAATAACCGATTGAAGTTCTGACTACGATGGCTTCTAGCTCTAGGATAGGTTTAGATA
>WLWI01004318.1_pt1 | contig 12045 bp, 11 predicted proteins | sample 6701501 | NCBI WGS metagenome assembly WLWI01 (sample SAMN12718690, study PRJNA515312) | sponge metagenome | isolation source: marine sponge | host: Mycale hentscheli | place: New Zealand: South Island, Marlborough, Capsize Point | collected 2014-11-01
TTACCTCATACGTAATTAAAAAACTCGACTTTATTTTAATAGCTTGAGTGTTAGTTGTTAAAATCAAATTTAACAATAGTGTAGTTTAAGGCTCGCTCGCCATTTGTGCTCAAGCACACCACTAGTAATAATAATAATAATAATAATAATAACTAGAAAGTACCCTACCACACAATGGTGCTTGATTATTGCAAAGTAAGATTACAGTAGAAGTTATTTTTTTTGTGGTTATCATTCTCTAGTGTTGGTTAAGGTTACATCAATTTCCCTCTCCTACTCTATTTTTTTCCTAAACTATCTCATTTCTCTATCCCCACCTTTCTTCTTTTTTTTTTTCCTGCTCTTTCTTCTTGAGTCATGAAGTCCTTTCTTCTCCTTTACCGCTCCTGATTCTGAATTTGGACTTAGGCTTTGCGAAACTTTTGCCTTTTTCTGCTTTCAGCTTTATTTTGAAACGTACACAGCCTTTACTCGACGATTGAATTCCACCCAATTTTAGTACAATAATAATCGTTCACTTTTTGCATTTTCTTTCATACTTTCTCCTTTTACCACGCCTTTCCTCATCGATTTCACTGGCTAATTAACCGCTTTTTTGCCTTCTCATTCACACTTTAGTCTTCCTTTTTATATCTATGCCACCTATCCTTGTTTATTCCACCCACTTTTAGTTACAATTACAGTAATCACTTTCAACTCAGTATGACGACACTTTACCCACTCTCATGTTTCTCGGCCACTCTCATCTTCTTTCCATTTATTGTTGCCAAACAAATTCGCCTACTAGTAGACTAGCGTAGCCAAACCCTTTACTTCTTTACAACTGCGTTCTTGGTTTACTCGGTAATTCAGTGCTAGTTCACGAATGCTGCTTTCCTGTTTCTCTGCCACTTCCATCTATTATCCATTTTTTTTGCGGCGGTCTAGCTCATTAGCTCATGAATTATTCATGAATACATACGTCGTCGGTCATGGGTATTAGTATATAGATAATAATAATAATAATAGTAGTGATGATGATAACAACATAGCAATACATTTAAGAAGATATTTGGGAGATTATTGGCGTGGTTTATAAAGTATTGCATGAAACTTTGAACTCACAGATACTGGTACAACAATGGCTGCCTGTACCCAGATATGGGCACTGTCTTCATAGCAGTGGACAAGTGTGACAAAGAAAATGGCTGCCTAAAGGTATTGTGAAAAGTAAAAAAAAAAGTTGTTTATAATTGTGTGCATTACATATAATGTGATAAGGTATTGAAAGGGTCGCACAAGTTGGGAAGAATCGAACACGGGAAAGTTGGTGATCAAGTGGGAGCAAACATTGAGAGAGTGGAGCAAGTGATGAAGGTAAGCATGATTTTATTATTTCTTAGTGCATGGGTGGGAGAACTAGCCCGGCAAAGCTGGCAATTGTGTCTGACCAGTAGTTTTTTGCTGCCTGCTAATGTGACTTACCTAAAATAACTTAATACAAAACAATATATCGTAAGTGCCAACAAGTTTATAGTCAAGAACTGATGACCCACATTAGACGACACCAATGGAAGTAAAAATGCTGACTACGCCCACAAATGCAATTAGAACTTTTTCCAAACTATTTAAAGTTATAGTTAATTAACAAAAATCTCTGGACATTTTGATTTAGCTATAGTTTAGTAACAACTATGAAGGGAGTCTGCTAATTTTAGTTTTAGTAGTAAGAGCTGACTAAAATATATATCTTAGTTATTGATTATATCCCAGCAGTATATTATTCGATTTTTAGATTTTTCATTTTTAGACATTAATACCTCATATTTAACATTAAAATGGTGGATTGCATTTGCCTGAACAAAGAAAATTTGTAATTAATTCTTGTCGGTTTATCATAATGCTGCAACTCGTAGGGACACTTATGATGGAAAGGTGTGAGGAGAGGGGACTACAAGCACTTGCATATTGCATAAAAATGCCTATTTAATTAAAAAGAATAGCAACAATATAGATAGCCATCTGTTTACTATTAAAATGTACTAGAGCCAATGCCAAGAGATTCCTCAATTCAGTTTTTTTATAGAGGTATTTTCTGGCCCTGTAACTGAAAGGACAGTTGGGACTTATGATGCTAACAGCTAAAAAGGTTTTAGGAAGTGAAACAGTTTTAGTTGGACAACTCACTCAAACAATGAAATGAGAATTCTTTCAAATCCTGTTTCAAATGTAGTTGTAGTCAATAGAAAATATTTGTTATGATTGACATAATATGTAAAGCATTTTTTTTGGTATATGGAAAACGGTTTCTTTCGATGGAAGCAATGCTGCATCAGTGTGATTCTCAGAGATAGCTGATATATATTTATGAGGAGTCAATCAGCAAGCTATTTGAGTTTCCATCCAATTGAGTATGCGGACTCGAATTACAAGGAATGCCAAATATCAGTATCCTTTCTAAAAAAGATCTTGTTAACTTGAGAGGAAGGTCACACCATCTAATCAGTGTTATAAAAATTGTGGAAGTGTCAAGAATTAGAGAATGTAGAACCACTCTTAGTTTGGGTACTGACTTCCCACATGTAAACTCATGCATATGACACACACACCACATAAGGAATTCATTTTTTAGAATAACAGTTGCTTTGTCTTGAATATACTAAAGAATAAGTCTTAAAAGCATTCCCCACACCAGAGCAGAGTGATGCCATTATTCATTAGAATAGTGTTGCAGCACTTATAACTTTGAATGAGAAAATTTCATCCTAGTTTTTATTTAAGGGCCAAGACTTGTTGATTTGTGTTTTAATAAACTATTTATGGGAAAGTAGCTATACTCTTGTTAGCTAAACTAACAAGAGTATCGAAATTACTCAAGAGAAAAAAAACAGGTACTCTAAGTAGTATAAAAGTAAGCATTAATTGATCACTCACTCACCCCTAATTTACACCCCTAATCACTGCCTCTAAAATCAAACTAGTGGTGCTATGACATAGTAGTTAACAAAGCAAGCATTTTATTGTTTCATGTACCAATCTTCTAGTAATAGTTGAGATGATGATGGGTTGCTGCAACTGAGGCTTTGTTTTTAGCATTAACCGATTATCGCCGAACTACGCGTTTCTGTGTAAAGCGCGAGTTACGCATTTTTGCGTAAACGCCATTGTACCTGCTTCTATTAGCTACCAGCCACAATCGTAAGTGTTTCAAGAGCTCACACAACGCCGTAGCGATTTTCCTGTCAGGTAAGGGGGGAAAGGTCTTAATGACCCTTACCATAGAATTTTTTTTTTTTATTTGTAGCTTGAAATTGTAGCACTTTTTGTGTATAAAGAAAATCAAAGTTAAAAAAAAAATACATATAACTAATAGACAAAAATATATATCAATTAATATGATATAGTTGTCAATAAAATTTAAAGATTGCCAAGAAGTCTTCATAGAGGGCAGTGATGAAGAATTTGATGATCTCAAAGAAATGGAGATAGAAAAAGGCAGAAGACTTCTCAGATTTAGAGGTCCATGGCCAAGAAGTTTTCATGGAGGGCAGCAATGAAGAATATGATGACTTGGAATTGTATAGATGTTCAACAACACCAACCACAAAAAGGTCAAGTTATTATTGCATCAGGATACAGACTTTCTTCCTCCCAGTTCTCCCCTACTTGAGGGTGCCCATAAAATGAATTTCTTAGGAGAAAGTTTCTTAGGTATGAAGAGAAGGATGTGCATTCTATATCAAGAACAGTAACATCAGACACATCATGGTACAGTTGTGATTGTGGGGTGTGGCTTTGCCACCATGGAGTTCAATCTGACTGCTTCATAGCATCATCAGAAAAAAATCCTAGAATTGCAAACACAGTAGTCTATATATTACTTCTTTGCTAGTTATGTTATATTATCCTAGTATATGGTTCGATCCCACAAAAATAAATAAAATCAACAGTCAAAATCAACAGTTACTGAATTATTTCAAAGCAAGTGGCTAGTGAACATTTAAAACAACAATATATAGCTATGAAACATGAGGTGTTAGCCTAAACTTTTACAATACTGATGCTAACAATGGCATACTTAAGCTGGTAGTTTCCAATGAGCGTGCACTTCACCTGATCTATTCGGGCCAGAGTTTGTGAAGAAGTTGAAGGATCAGGTGAAATGTTGACGTATGGTGCATCATCCTTGACCATTGGGAGCAAGGACTTGTTAACGCCTTGCATCACCTTCTCCCGCCTCAGGCGCGAGATCCTGGCACTGGCATTTCCAATCAGCTGAATTGCTGACGTAGTTGCCAGCCTCAGCTCTTCCTTGGTGGTAGAGTCACCACACTCTGCCAGGGCAGTAAAGGGGGCCAAATGTCTGGATCCTAGCCAGGTCCTTGTCGAGTCTTTTTGTGGCCTGTGGGGTCTCTGCCCTAATGAAGTGATCAAGGTGAGGGGTCCTGGTGACAGGCACTTTGGGAAGTTTGAAGTTGCTTTGAACTCGCCTCCTTGTGTTGTTTGACATGCTCCACGCGTGCACGTCTTTTAGTAGTTTTCCGGTCTCCTCCAAGACTTCTACTAGCTGATCCATTGGCTCGCGCCTGCCCTCTTCCTCCTCGTCTGAGAGAGTAAGTGGGGCGTTGTAGTCCATCGTCACCAACGGATCCCGATCGCCTAGTCCAAGTCTCTTCTAGCCGCTTCCACGTAAGAGACTGGACAGCCGAACAGGGACTGGGGACTTCCGCAGCAGGCTCCTGCTGCGATATCTCCTGCTCATCAGAAAGTCTACATCTTCGCGTAGGGAGTCAAACTTCTTGTTCATTCGCTAAACTGCTTTGAGGACTTCTTCCATAGACATAGCTACCAAACTGTACAAGCATGTGCTGAGCTAAGAAAAAGGCCGACTAAAATGGAAGTTGGCAGTGACTATATAGACATGAGACACGTGGCTAGTGGGCGGATGAGCGGTTAGCTAGCACCCAAATTGAGTTAATTAAATTTTAATTAGCTACAAATTAGCTATCAAGTTAAAAAACTGACCAAACACAGTTGATATGGAGAGTGAGCTTTCTGAAATATAATTGGTTAACTGACTATGGTTTTTTCTAGATACTGCCATTGGTAGAAGTAGAGATGGAGCCTGGAGATGCTCTGTTCTTCCACAGCAATGTGCTCCATCGCAGCGATCAGAACCGGAGTGATCACAGGAGGTGGGCCTTCCTCATTGCCTACAACAGAGCCAGCAATGACCCAGTCATTGTCCATCCTCATCCCAACTATACCAAACTTGACATGGTAAGCCCAAAAAGAGAAATACAATTAAATAATTTATGCAATGTTTTGTACCTGCTCTTTAAATTGAGTTTATAATTAAAATGTTTTTGTCTTCTGATTAGGTTTCTGACTCTGCCATCTTGGAATGCAACACACCAATTGACTTTAGTGGCAAGGATTTTTTTATGCCTAATGACTGAGTATTCATATTGACTTGACTTTTCTGTTGTTGCACGTTTTAAATGTATTTATGTTATGTACATGTTAATTTCATTTATTATCTGTCATTTCAATGAGCCAAGATGAACACTTTTTTGCAAGACATGGTAGGAACCTAATAGTAGCTACATTTGCAAAGCTGATAATAAATTAGCTTGCTCATGAAATATCTGGCCATATCACACTTGATTCGTGTAATAAGTATTAAATATACATATATAAATACCAGCAGAGTAGGAATGTTGGAGCGCATGACATTTCCTCTTGAATTTACTCGAGCATGCACACTGAATGTTACTTACTAAACAGTAATCTACTTTTTTAAATTAATGCTTCTGTAAAAGAGAAAAAAAAGACCCAGAATACAAAACTAGTACTCATCTATTTGTAGCAATAATAGATAAAAACTGCTACTATTATTATTACTGGCTATTTCAGCCGATGACTGAATGATCATTGAATAGTCGCGATATAAATCTTCAAACTCAACACATGAACACGTACAAGTACAGCATTAGGTAAAGCAAGACTGGAAGTGGGTAAAGGGTTTAAGTTTAAGACGTAGGGTAATGAAATGAGAATTCTTTCAAATCCTGTTTCAAATGTAGTTGTAGTCAATAGAAATATTTGTTAAGATTTGTTATGATTGACATAATATGTAAAGCATTTTTTTGGTATATGGAAAATGGTTTCTTTCGATGGAAACAATGCTGCATCATGTGATTCTCAGAGATAGCTGATATATATTTATAAGGAGTCAATCAGCAAGCTATTTGAGATTCTATCCTATTGAGTATGCAGACTCAAATTACAAGGAATGCCAAATATTAGTATCCTATACAAAAACGATCTTGTTAGCTTGAGAGGAAGATCATACCAATCTAATCAGTGTTGTAAAAATTGTGGAAGTGTCAAGAATTAGAGAATGCAGTACCACTTTAGTTTGGGTACTGACTTCCCACATGTAAATTCATGTATGTGACACACACACCACATAAGGAATTCATATTTTAGAATAACAGTTGCTTTGTCTTAAATATACTAAAGAACAAGCATTTCCCACACCAGAGCAGAGTGATGCCATTATTCATTAGAATAATGTTGCAGCCTTTATTTGTATGAACTTTGAATGAGAAAATTTCATCCTAGTTTTTATTTAAGGGCCAAGGCTTGTTGATTTGTGTTTTTTTTATGGGAAAGTAGCTATACTCTTGTTAGCTAAACAAACAAGAGTATCGAAATTACTCTAGAGAAAAACAGGTACTCTAAGTAGTATAAAAGTAAGTATTAATCACTCACTCACCCCTATTTACACCCCCTAATTACTGTCTCTAGAATCAAACTAGTGGTGTTTTATGGTAAGTGCACTATGACATAGTTGACAAAGCAAACATTTTATTGTTTCGTGTGATTTATACCAATCTTCTAGTAATAGTTGAGATGATAATGGGTTGCTGCAACTGAGACTTTGTTTTTAGCATTAAAGTACACGAATCAGTCCTCACACTCATGGGGTTAAAATAACATTGCAGTAAGTATGCAACACAGCCAGAATTGGCTACTGACTGACTATAGTTGTTTCTAGATACTGCCATTGGTAGAGGTAGAGATGGAGCCTGGAGATGCTCTGTTCTTCCACTGCAATGTGCTCCATCGCAGCGACCAGAACCAGAGTGATCGCAGGAGGTGGGCCTTCCTTATCGCCTACAACAGAGCCAGCAATGACCCAGTCATCACTGTCCATCCTCATCCCAACTATACCAAACTTGACATGGTAAGCCCCTAAAAAGAGAAATACAATTAAATATTTCATGCAATGTTTTGTACCTGCTCTTTAAATTGAGTTTATAATTAAAGTGTTTTTGTCATCTGATTAGGTTTCTGACTCTGCCATTTTGGAATGCAACACACCAATTGACTTTAGTGGCAAGGATTTTTTAACCAAATGACTGAGTATTCATATTGACTTGACTTTTCTGTTGTTGCACGTTTTAAATGTATTTATGTTATGTACATGTTAATTTCATTTATTATCTGTCATTTCAATGAGCCAAGATGAACACTTTTTTTTTGCAAGACATGGTAGGAACCTAATACTAGCTACATTTGCAAAGCTGATAATAAATTAGCTTGCTCATGAAATATCTGGTCATATCACACTTGACTCGTGTAGTAAGTATTAAATATACATATATAAATACCAGCAGAGTAGGAATGTTAGAGCGCATGACATTTACTCTTGAATTTACTCGAGCATGCACATTGAATGTTACATACCTGGATCTACATTTTTAAATGGTTCTGTAAATAAAAAAAAGACCCAGAATACACAGCTAGTACCCATCTAATGGTAGCAGTAATAGATAATCACTGCTACTATTATAATATTGGCTATTTCAGCTGATAATTGAATCATTAATAATAGTATATAGCAATATAAATCTTCAAACTCAACACACAAACACGTATACAAGTACAGCATTAGGTAAAGCAAGACTGGAAGTGGGTAAAGGAGTTAAGTTTAATACACAGGTAAAGTTTAAGATACTAGCTACATAGTAATATTCTTTGTGTATAGCTACTACTGCCAAAAATAGTTTAGCCTGTTCAATTCTTCATGTGACCAGGACAAGTCATCTCACCTTCTTCTAAATAGCTTACAGACTAAGTGTTCACTAATCCTCACCCTACCAAGGATTACATCATTCTTAATCATCATCATCATCATCATCATCATAATCTAATACTACTACTACTACTATCACTACTACTAATAATTATCATTATCATAATAATAAATAAATACATAAATTTATGATTTATTTATGTTTTTATTAGTTTTTATTTGTTTTTATTTTATTTTCATTTATTTTTATTCATTAGTTTATTTATTTAGTTATGGATTATTGATTGATTTTTTGCTTTTATGCATTTCTCTAATTTTCTCGATAGTAATGTGTTCTTGCACTTTTTGACTAGCTAGATAATTTTGTATCACTTATAGAACAAATAATATGACAATTCTTCTTCTTCATTGCACTAGGTAGTTAAGAGGAGTTTCTGGCCGAAACTATTAACAAATCATTTAAACATTGTTTGACCTTCTATTAAATTCACCATGAAAATAAAAATAAAATGGCGTGAGTAATAATTCTCATAAGTTTATTGAAGAGCGAAAGTGGCAGTATGCTTATGTACAGATAAGCCTACACGCTAGATACTTTCACAAAGTTAACATCCTATTCATTTTAAGAGAGGAATTGTAATGTGCTTAGCTACATCTATAGCTAGGAGAGCAAGAATGAAAACTTGAAGGGAAAAAAAAAGTCAATGAAAATAAAAGTAGCTAATGGCGGTCAAATAATCAAGGCACGTCGTAAAGAGATATTTTTTGAGACTGCCCATACTAAACAAAAGAAAGATCAGTTTTTATTATACTGCCCCATATATAGCAGAATTAGCTAAGTAAGACTATTCAAAGAGTTTCTAGAGATTTTGCAGAATATCCTCCAATAATGTACAAGACTACTTATTACATCCCTGCTCTTATTGAAGTCAAAGGTGCAGCCTGCGAATCAATGATATCGTGTCTGTTCCTTTTTCTCTAGAGCACGCAGTGCGGTAAGTAGCGTATCAAGAGCAACTAGCGTGTACGCTATTCGCAGATCATACCTGGAGTATTTTCTGTGGGGACTGATTTCTTACTGTGACTTGGATTACAGCAGGAAAGTGAAAGTTTTGGTAGAGAAAATGACCGTAATGTCGAGGAACACTCTGTATTTAACGCTCCCTGTGTGGAGCGTACTTATTTTGAACATGTGTGCTAGGAAATGCTGCAATACAGATTGCACACGTAAGATCAATATTAAATAAATCAATTTTAATAAACTGTTGTTATTATCAGCATAATTGTTCCATACTTACAAGTGTAATAATTGCTATTTTATAGTTACCATTTTTGAAGGCCGAACAGTGGCTAGTTTTCAGGAGTACTTTCCTGGCTTTCTAAATCATAAAGAAAATAAAGTTGTAAAAGTTTACAGCTTGGAAAACATCAATGGAATAGATCTCTGGGAAGCTGAAGTAAGTCATTGTGGCACTGAAATATATAGACTGTCACATTCAATATTTCTGTAGATTGAAGGTGAAAAAGGTTATTTGGAATCAGGAGCTGTTAAAGTATATTCTACACTATGTCAGCCAGTTGAAGTAGTGAGTTATGAGATTAATATTTGATTATTATTTATTAGAATGATGATAAAGGATATCTAGACAAACATGCCAAAAATCTGACTGAAATAAACCACAATGAATCTGATTCTATTGCTGCTAATAATGAAAGTGCAATCTTCGTTCATTAGGACTTTCTTCAATAATAATGGAACTATACGTAGGTCTCTTTGATCACATAATACATTTTATGGGAGACATGTGAAGACTTTGTATGTGTAAGTTTATGTTTTATATGTAATATAATTTGTTCATATTTACATATAATATATATAGAGCAATGGAATTCCAGTGGTTGTCTGTGTTCTAATTCTAAGTGGGATTATCATTTCTAACCTGACTCAAAGGAAACAGATTATAAAGAAAGAATGTGAGTAGATAAAGTTATTACAAAATGTTTACTGTAGTGAAATATGTTATTTATGGGTATGTGTGATATATATTATTGTACAGGTCAAATTGCAGAGTTCATTGAAAGAAGTGGTAAAGCTGTCTTTCACACTTACCTGTATGAAAACAAGATTGAAGAATTGGGTAATTTGATTACGAACCTAGAAGACAAAGTACAGGTATTGACTAAACAAAAGGAAGATGCTGAACAGTGTGCCTTGAGTTTTAAGGTATGGTTGTATCTTGGCAACGGTAGTGAAGATGAATGTGTAATTCTTTACTTCAGGATTCTGAAGATACCTACCTTCTGGATTTGAACAATCTGCAAGCTAAATTACAACAACTCCAAAAACAAGTGGCTACAAATGAAGTGGAAAATTCTCACTTAGCAACTGAGAAAAAGTATATTATCAAAACAATTGCTAGCCTTAAACTTGATCTGGAGGACTTGGAGGCCACTAAAGATCAGTTAACAGAAGAGCGCTATCAACTGGAGATGTTACTAAGTCAGAAGGATGCTCAGTATTTGCAGGTATAGTCTCAAAATACATGTTGGAGATATTTATGTAAATTATACTTAGATGCTAAAAGATAACAAAGACATGGAATCTTTGATCCAAAGGCTACAGTCAGAACTTGCTACCAAAAAAACCCATGCGGCAGAGAAAAATGAAGCAAGGACAGATCTCAGTGCAGAGTTTAACATACTTTACAGCAGCATGAAAGAATTCTTCGGAAAGGCAAACTTGACTAATAACTTGTGATGCTAAGATAATTGGAAAGGATTCATTAAAAGAGAACAAGGGACAATTCCATCAAATTGAAGATATGCTAAATACATCTAAGGCATTCTGTTATTCTATTGGCTAGTAATGGTATCGAACTCAAATGTATATTGGTACAGAAACAACTCAAGGAAGCTGAACAGCAAAGAGATGGATACAAGGTAGAACTACGGAGTACACATGTTCAACTACATGCTGCCAAATGTAAGTCATTATAAACCCAATGAATATCATGTAATTCATTATATACAATATAGCCAAAAACAAGAGCCTCATCAGCATGATGCAGAACATGGAGCAGGAATTAGCAGAGGAGAAGGGTCACTCAGATGTGATTGTTAAGTTTTATAAAGATGTTATGCATTTAGAGGAATATGGAGCTCAGTCACTCACCTTGCCCCAATTGGAGTGCAGTTTACGTGGTTAAATAGCTCTTCCTGTGTGGTTTATTTTCAACTATAATGAGCCATAGTTGTAAATGAGGAATGGCCAAGACGCTCTATGCAAACGGTAACGGTAAAACATAAAGATTGGATTCTTTCCGGGCGGTGCGAGTATTATAATAGGGATGACAAAAAAAATAATAAATAAATAAATGTCCAATTGATCTGAAACTTTGGACACAGCTTCAGAAAGCTTCAACCTACAGAATAAAAATATAAAAATAAATAAAAAGTCAAAAAATGAATTTTTTTTATATGGTGATTTTTTAAAAAGATATACATGCACAATACAAGTATTATACAATATGGTTGGGCACACAAAGTAGGTAAATGATAAATTATTTACATGAACTGGAATGGGATGAGAAGAAAGTTTGTGATTGTAAGCTTTATTTACATGAACTTGAATGGGATGAGAAGAAAAGATGAGAATGTGGTCTTTCTGCTTTCTTCTTCTTGCTGTCCAGGTTGTTGGCAGAGAACGCTGAAGAGGTCATTTTTTTATGAAAAGTGCTATCATTGTTGGAGTCCCTTTGCGGTATAACATAAATAAATGTTGGGAGTCATTTCTGAATTACTATTGTCTTCACCATACGAAGATTGAAATGACACAATAGTGTCTCTTAGAGTGCTCATAGTTGTAGATATTTGGAGATTTTACTTCTGTCCAGTACCTGCACAGACACAGCTATAAATTATTGATAAGTTGCTCCTATTCCAGTTCTTTTGATTTTCTGCTG
>WLWI01004319.1_pt1 | contig 12042 bp, 12 predicted proteins | sample 6701501 | NCBI WGS metagenome assembly WLWI01 (sample SAMN12718690, study PRJNA515312) | sponge metagenome | isolation source: marine sponge | host: Mycale hentscheli | place: New Zealand: South Island, Marlborough, Capsize Point | collected 2014-11-01
CAGTTGCTGATGACCTGTGTCACTACAACACTAACATACTGATATCACTACAGTTGCTGATGACCTGTGTCACTACAACACTAACATACTGATATCACTACAGTTGCTGATGACCTGTGTCACTACAACACTAACATACTGATATCACTACAGTTGCTGATGACCTGTGTCACTACAGCACTAACATACTGATGTCACTACAGTTGCTGATGACCTGTGTCACTACAACACTAACATACTGATGTCACTACAGTTGCTGATGACCTGTGTCACTACAACACTAACATACTGATATCACTACAGTTGCTGATGACCTGTGTCACTACAACACTAACATACTGATATCACTACAGTTGTTGGTTGTGTTTTTACTTCTTTTTTTTAATAGTATTACTAACTTCAATTTTTTTGTCTTTGCAGGCTGAACTCCAGTCCCTCAAAGAGAAGGCGGGGCCAGGAGAGGAAGGAGGAGGAGCTCACAGCCTGGAGATTGTACAGAAGGAGCTCGCGGCGCATAAAGAAGTAGTGGCAGTTCTGAGAGATGAACTAGCAGCCAAGGAAGCTGAACTACAGGTTATGGGATGTGTGTGTTTGTGTGTGTGTGTGTGTGTGTATTGCATGGGGTCACCACATAATAATAATAATAGTAGTAGTAGTAGTAGTAGTAGTACTGTATTTGAAGTAGTAGTGTTTAGCGTGCAACCAGGCAAGTTGAACTAGACTGGAGTAATAGAACATTAGCTCTACAAAACACCGTTAGCTGCGCAATGAATGTATGGGCTTCTCTTACAATAATGTCAGGCTGTACCCGACTAGTGGAAGTTAATAGGTGGGTGTGGTTAGTAAAACGCATGCAGAAAGAAGACTTCCTTAGTCTATGGGGTGTGTATCTATTGTATTTTATAGAGTGGAGGTGTTAATAGGTTGTTTTGACCGAGTGTTGTTATACTACAGGAGTTGAACCAGAAGGCGGAGTCCAAGTTCAACAAGCTGCGTGCTCAGGCTAAGAGCAAGATATCAGCTCTCACTAAAGAAATGGAGGAACTGAAGGAAGGAAAAGGAGAAGTGGGCGTGGCAGGTGGCCCGTCTCCCAACACATCTCTCAATATTTCAGTACGTGTGGGAGGAATGGAGTGGGTGTGGTCAGTGTTGGATAGGCGGGGTGTAATATTTGGTATAAATTTGCGTGTGATCACGTTGGTATGCCACAATCAACTAAGCTTGGTGGATAATGATGCATGTTAGTTGATATTGGTGGAAAAGTTTCTATGGTACTTATTTTTTGCAGGCTATTGATGAGCCTCCAACTGCAACTATTTCCCCTTCCGCCTCCTCCACTTCTACTGAGCATGCCCAGGAACTTGCCGACCTCCGCAAGGAAGTGGCCGACCTCAGGGCTGAGCTGGGAGAGAGGGAGCAGAGCCTGAGGGCCCGAGAACAGGAAGTGTCTGATGAAGCCAGGAAGAGAGAGAGGGAGATGCAGGAACTTAAGGAAGAATTGACTGCCAGCAAGGACAAACTGAACGTGGCAGAGGTCAGTGAGTAGGAAGGGTGACGACTTCCAGGATTCATCAGGGAATGGGAGGCGTTGTCTAAGTGAGGCAACGTGTGATTAGTTTAGGTGTCTTATGTGTAGGATATCTGTGGTAGTTCGCTACTCTTGTTGGTGGAGATGATTAAGCACTGGTCATTCTGGAGCAAGTATGTAGGTAGCCCAGTGCTGTGGCACTCAGAGGTCTCCTATGCAACAACAATACACAACTATAACTAGAAGTTGAAAATATTTTAGCTACCAAATTGGAAGTTTGCGTACAAGTCTTTTAATCTTATATATTTCAATGCAGAGAAGTTAAAGGAAGGAAAAAACCCGTTAACATAGAGGTAGTTCATGTAAGTCTCCCCATCTATAATCAGAATAAACCCTGTAGAGATTCGTGTATTCATTGGCAGTAGTGATACCAATTGGTCTAATTTTTTCAGCTCAACTTCACAGAAAGTACGTTCAAGATGTTTGATTAGTTATTATTTAAAAAAAATTTTTTTGTTTTTTTTTTGTCTGTTGTAATTTTGCAGGTGTGTCTTCAAAAGGAACAAGAGAATCGCGTTGCCATGGAGCTGCAAATGTCAGGCTTAGAAGAACAGGTGGATAGGTTGACCTCTAACCTCTCGGTAGCCCAGGGTGATAGAGAGAAACTAAAAGCGGAAGTGGATCGACATAAAGCAGATAATGAGGTGGGTGTGGCTTTAAGTGAGCATCTACTCCTATCCTTGGGTGGGATGAGGGTGGGAGTAAGAGAGAGTGGTTACAAGGAAGTGGCTGTGGGCTCTTCAACACTTGGCATGTTGCAAGCTGTGCTGGCAACATTAGATGATGCTTCAAATTTGCCTGAAACCTCAGGCTCTTCAACATTTGACATGTTGCAAGCTGTGTTTGCAACAGTAGATGATGCTTCAGATTTGCCTGTAATCTCAGGCTCTTCAACACTTGGCATGTTGGTGTGTTTTTGGTTAATCTGATCACTCTCATTTTGTAGTACTACACTCTACAATGCATGGTAGAGCCAGCAACATCAGTGTGTATGTTGTTGTATTGTATGACCTGCTCCCACAAGAGTGGATGCTACAGTACAACCATCACTTTAATTCATCATTCAGTGCAGTCTCTACAGTCCCTCTGGCTGTACATTGCTGTGAATACACCAAGCCCACATTATATTCAAAGGTCCATTTTTTTTCTCCATCTTCAGTGAACATTTACATACACTGTTCCCTGGTAGCTAGCATTCTTTGCTTTCATAAGGAAGAGAGAGAGAGAGATTATTTTGGAATACAATTGGTATCTATTGGTTGTAAACTTGTTGGTGACTTTGTGGACAATGGCTGACTGACTGACTGAATAGTCCTGTGTGGTCCACTCTACTAGAGTGCCACTGTGACTTTGGACCACTTCCGGGGTAGCCCCTATGATTAGGCTACTTGATAATTGATTCAGTCATTATTCACTGACCCCTGAAGAGGACTTCGGCAAGAAGTCGAAACGTCGGGTTAAGTTATAATTAACAAAATTGGCTGAAGAGAAAAAATTGCTATAATTATGTGTTGTGATATAGTTCTGTGTTTATATGTAGACATTGTCAATGGAAGTAGAAGAATTGTCTGCCAAAGTAGATTATCTTAGCCATTCAGTGGGTAAGGGGTCACCTGAGGAAGAAGGCAAGAGGCCCGTGGTGGAAGGATCTAGCCAGAAAGCAGAAGTAGAAGGAAGTGCAGGAAGTCCTATGCCATCGGTGCTAGCAGCTGGGGACAGGGTATGTGAGTGTGTGTGTGTGTGTGTGTGCATGTATGCATGTGTGTGTGTGTGTGCATGTATGTATGAATGTGCAGTATTGGAATTTGTTGGCATCCCTTTCCTACACTAGCTAGTACTGTGAGTTGCTCAATCTCGCAGTGTTTGGCATACGAGCTAGTTTGGGGCACACAGAATTTAATTATAATTTTCATGCTACATGTAGACTTGCCTGTTTGAAGCTGTACTCATGTGCCAAATTACAAACTTGCAATCTGTGAAGCATTTTGTTTGTTTGTTTGTTTGTTTGGTTGGTTAGTGTGTGTGTGTGTGACTTTTACTTATTGTTAAAGATGTCCAATTGTTTAAGTTCCTCTTTTTTTTTTCTTTTTTTTTCTTTTTTTTTCCTCCTGGTATTTATATTACCAGGGTTCCCTGATAGATATGGAATGTGAGATCTCTAGACTGGAGGCAGTGATATCTGAGAGAGACGGTCAACTCACCAGTTTCAAGAGTGTCTTAGAAGACAAGGAGACTCAGCTACTCATACTGCAGCAATCCCAGCAAACCCTCACTGCCCGTGTGCAAGAGCTAGAACAGACCAGCTCGGAGAAGGACAGCGAAATTGCAACTCTAAAGGCGGATTTGGCTGATAGTTCTCGGGCCATTTCTGATCTGAATTCCTCTGTCAGGGATTTGGAGTCTTCTTTAGCACAAGTGGAAGTTCGTGGTAAGGAACTAGAAGGAGCTATCAGTGAGAAGAACTCTAAGCTGGAACTGCTTGAAGCTGAGATAGCCAGCACGCAGGACTCCCGGATGAAGATAGAACAAGAACTCGCTGGGAGAGACAGCGACTTGAAGTCACTCAGTGAATGCATTGAGGATAAGGAAAGGGTCATCAAGGAGAAGAGCGAAGAAGTTCTGAGGATGATGAACGAGATAGAGGTGCTGGAGAACTCTGTGCAGCAGTCTAATGATTCCCTGAGGGAAACAGCAGAGGGAAGTGAAGAAACGGCCCAGTTACTGGAGAGAAACACGACCAAGGTTAGAGAGATGGAGAAGGAGGTATTGCAATTGAAGCTAGATGTGGAGAAGGAAAAGAGAAGCTCCGGTGAGTTACAGGCCAAGAGTGAGCAGGTACAAAGAGAGCTTGTCGAAACTAGAGAAAAGTTACGGGTGAAAGAAGAGAAAGAGGTGGAGACAGAAAGATTGCAAGCTTCTTTCGGTTCGAAACAAGATGAGATGCTCCTTAAAGCGGAGGAAATGAGCCAGCAAGTGCAAGCTCTGCAATGTAAACTCAATGAATCCCAAGCTGAGAGGTTGCAGTTAACAGAGGAAGTAAAGACACTGAGAGAAAGTTCAGAGATGAACTCACGGGGAATGGAGTCATTGAAGACAGAAAGAGAAAAACTTCTCGCTCAGTGTTCTGGATTGCAGCTGACTTCTTCAAAATCACAAGGAGCTCTGGAGTTTGCTCAAGGGGAACTAACAGCCAAGGACAGCACCATCAAGAAGCTGTCAGGATCACTGGAACAAGCTCTGTCTGCTACTGCAGCAAAGGAGAAGGAGCTTGCACTCATGAAGGAGCAATTGGCAGAGTCTACCAAAGAAGTGTTGCAGAAGAAGGAGGAAACGATAAATATGGGTGACTTCTTGGAGGAGGAAAGGGAAAAGTTAAAACAAGGAGGAGAGGAGCTGCGGAGAGTGAAAGAACAGTTGGAAATGGCAGTGAAGGCAAGAGATGACTTATCAGCTCAGTTGGATATGGTGAAGTCTCGCATTACTGTGCTGGAGAAGGAGAGGAGTGACTCTGATGTGGAGAGAGAGACACTTCGCGGGAAACTGAGTGACTTGTCTGCTGCACGATCTTCACTCACTCAGGAGCAAGCCGATCACAAAGAAGAAGTGAGTAGGCTGTCTTCCAACTTGAAACAAAGCTCGCAGCAGGTCAAGGAGCTCCAAACCAAGGTGCAGTCCGCCCAGCATAGCTTGATAGCTGTCACGGCCGAGAGGGATGAAGCAGTGAGGCAGAAGGTGGAGCTGGAGGCGGAGCTTTCTCGTAATGTGAGAGAAAATGAGCAAATGAAGCAGCAGTTTGAGTCTGCGGTAAAGTTAATGGATTCTAAATCGTCCCAGCAAGCTATGACAACTAATCGGCTGGCCGGCGAAGTAGAACTGAAGGACAGAACCATCGCCGGCCTCAGGGAGCAGCTGGCTTCAGATACCAGAAAATCCTCAGAGATGCTTGAGAGGGTTCAAAAGGTTACGGCAGACTACAAGGTTTCGTCTGACCGTTGCCGGCTGTTGGAAAACGAGAGGGGCAACCTCCAAGCCAAGCTGAGGGAGGCGGAGTCCAGTAATTCACACTTGCAGCAGATCTACGGTGAAGTTTTGGCGGAGAGGGACATGCTTCGTAATGAGCGTGAGTCATCTCTCCAGAGCATGCAGGACCAAGAGGCGAGGGTGATGACCCTTACCGAACAGCTTGCTCAGACTGCTCGAGAGAAGCATGCTTGCGAGGGGAAGTTGAGAGAACTCGGGAAGCAGCTGCTGGTAAACGAGCAGGAGAAGGCTGGACTGAACTCTGAGCTCCAAGAGAAAAAGATGGAAGCTGAGGGACTGCGTGGTGTCGACCAAGATAGAGCAGTGAGTGGGTGGGGTTGTTGTGGGAGTGGTTGGGGGTGTGGTGGGTCATGTGAGAAAAAAAAAAGAGTACAAGAGAGGGGAAGAGGTAGAAATTTATTCTACATTTAGATACTTTGGATACCATTTTGGTATTTAGATTTAAAATGTAGCCTTAAGCTATAGTTGTATGATAGTATAGTCAATATATTTGAAAGTAACATCTAGTCATTCACAATTATTCAGAATGTTTAGATACAGATGCTGTACTTGTTTGTATTCAATATGCTGAAAACGTGCTTAGTATGCTCATTTGTGTGCTACAATACTCAGCGCTGGATTACTCTACCCTTTTAAGTATTTTCACTATCATTTGTCAGTTTGGAGTAAATAAGAATGTTAAAAAATCTTTTTTTGTTCTATTTTACTCCAAGTCACTGACATTTTAATATTGCACTAAAGCAACATCATTATGTAGCTATGTGTGAGCTAAATATCTCTAAAGTTTGTATACATAATATATACAATGCACACACACACATACATATACAACAAGAGCTTCACGTGATTTTTTTTTTCTTGTTTTATTTTGTGTTTGGTAAGGTGTGGAGTGAGGAGAAGGCAAAGATGGGTGGAGAGATGAAGGTATTGAAAAACAGACTCGTGGAGCTTACTACCAGTGAGAATACCATGAAGGCACAGGCCAATGAGAGCGAGGCACGCGCCAATGAATGTGAGGCACGGGCCACTAGCATAGAAGCAGAAATGGTCCGCCTGCAGGAAGAGTTGGAACGGAGAAAAGAGAATGCCGGGACTCAGCAACAAGGAGGTGGGTGGGGCCACCAAGGAGGTGGGTGGGGCCACGTGTGCAATAGATCAACTTAAGTCATCTGAGGATACTGAGTGTGGTCATGTGTGCTTTGTTGTTGTTGTTGTTGTTGTTGTTTCTTTATGTGTAGATTCGTCACAGTCGTTTTCTCGTGAAGATGTTCAAAAAAGGTATAGTGTAGCTTAACTTGAAGCATTCCTGCTTAAGATAGTTTTAGTAAGTAGTGTGGTGGGATCGGGACGAAGGCTCAAGTAGCTCGAGTAGGGCCAAGGGTACGGTACGCTGCCACCCAAGAAGTACAACCAGGCCGTTAAAGGCTCCCTCCCGATTGACAAGGGTTCCAATCTTGTAATAAGGATAGAAGATTAAGGCAAAAGTACAACTGAGTGGGACTCACGTGGGAAGGCATTATATAGAAAACCCTCCAACGCATGCCCAAAGCATGAAATGATACAAAAGCATGTGATGCATGAGGACGCTGCTTGACTAAGTATTGTTTCAAACAAATAGCTGAATGTGCACAAACAAGTAAGTGTGGATAATGTGCGGATAAGTATTTATGAAGGTGGGTGTTCATAGGATGTTTGTCTGTGTGGGAGATGGCAGGGCCGTTCTACCACACCGTTAGAGAGTTACACCCCTCAACATCGCATACACTCTTTAAACAAATATTCAATTAAGCCGAAATTTGGCCAATATTGGGGTATTTAGGAGGACTATAACTTCTTAATGTGTAGCAACTAGCTCAAACTGATTCCAAATCTTGAAGTTGGGCTCAAGATTAGCCCAGAAACCTATTTTCAGACACACCTTTACCACAAGTAGTTCAGTATTATGTGATGCCTCTTCACACATAGCTGCTGTAGTTGTTGATGTTGTTTTTAGTAGTTGTTGTGATTTGTTAGTAGCTGTAATACTATTTTAGCCGGTGTGATATAGTTTCAATAGTGTGGTGCTGTAATACTATTTTAGCCGGTGTGATATAGTTTCAATAGTGTGGTGCTGTAATACTATTTTAGCCGGTGTGATATAGTTTCAATAGTGTGGTGCTGTAATACTATTTTAACCGGTACAATATAGTTTCAATAGTGTGGTGTTGTTTAAAGGAAATGTTTTAGTTCACCTTATGTAAGTTAAGTCCAATAAAAAAAAAAGTTAAAAAAAAAAGATAGCTGAGACCAAGTTAAATTTAAGCCTAGTATTAGAACGTTCAACAATAGTGGATCAGGTGGTCTGTTTTCCCTTCCTTTACCATGTGGCACACTCTTTATGCCGAAGTATGCCTGACCTGACTTCTACATACATTTAATCTTATTGTGTGTTGTTTAGGTTGGACGAGTTCGAGCGTGCTCAAAACCTGGAGAAAACACGCCTCCAACAGAGCCACGCCTCTCAGCTTGCAGGCCTACAGCAGCAGCTGAAAGGAGAGAGGGAGCAGCGGGAGCATTTGGAACAGCTGTGGCAACGTCAGAGTGAAGTCACCATACCCATTGATGATGCCACACCCCCTCTGTTCGGTAGCAGCACAGAGGACAGTGGCACACCAAAGACTTGGGGTAAGAGGAAGGATGAGTGGGTGTGGTCAGGGGTGTGGTTTTTTTACTTAGAGCACTTTCATTAAATAACCAAACTTTGTAGTTACATTCACGATCGAGCTCTGTCTATTATGTGTGTTACTACCAAGTTTGGTTGTATTTAATAGAAGTATGACCATTTAGGGTTGTATCTAGTTAGGAGAAACTTTTACCCCAAACTTCCCTGTTTTCCCCTATATCTTTTCCTTTCACCCCCTCCTAATATATTAGCCTATTGTGTGCAGTGTGCAGTTGAGGTGGAGTCCTAATTGCAACATTTAGCTCATACAACATCTGTACATTTGGTGTATGATTTGCTTCCCTTTCCCTCTAACAATATATATATAGGGTTGTGGACTTCCCTCTGATTTTTTCTAGATAGATCCTGCCATTGCACTAACACAGCTGGTTGTGTACACATCTGCTAGGAGCTATTGAACTCCATTCAGTGAATTTATACGACTAGAGCCATCCTCTTCTAATTATTTTTGGCTAGATGCTCATAGCTTATTGTCTTGTTTGTTTGTTTTGCTAGTGGACTACATGAATGTGGGTGTGGCTTGGACGAAACGACTAGCAAAGAATCCGAAGTAAGTGCAGCAGTTAGCACCTTCTATGCTCATTGTTATTAGTAATATATATATATATTGTGTAAATATTTCAAACCTAGAGTTCTTTGTCAGTATTTTCTCTGGTTTAGCCTTAAAACCTTGATGTACGTGTATGAACATAAAGTTGTATTCTACGTTCTTGCATTATAATAACATTGTGTACGTGTGTGTGTGTGTGTTAGTATCGTACTCACGCGGCTGGTACGAGCCACTCCTCAGACTAAACTATTCTTCTTGGCATACTTCATATTCATCCACCTACTCCTCATCTACCTCCTCTTAACGTGACCACACACAACCCAGTAACCACGCCTTCAGTTTGGCCACACCCCTCTATCCCTCTTCTGGCAGACCTCATCTTCAACTTCATACACATGCTATTTCTGTGCGTTTTACTGGCATTTTAGATGTATTTGTGTGTGTGTGTGTTTTTTTTTTGTTTTTTTTTGTTTTGCTGTCATATTTAATTCTACGGTTTTCGCATTAGAGCAAGAGAACTTTTTTTATGGAATATGTTCTACAAATAGTAACAACTATCACTAATAGTACATCATTGAAGGGACATGGGTGGTGATAACTGAGCTACTACAGGAAGTGTTTATGTATGATGGGTAAAGGGTGGCTGCTAGACTGCTGTGGCCTCCAGATCCGACACTTTGTTGTCGTATTCCTCGTCGTCCAGCTCCAGGTCCTTCTCTTTGGTCTCCTCGGCCTCTTGGGCTGTGGTGGGCATGACACCTACCTCGGGGAAGGTGGATGTCCTGCAAGTTATGGCAAATTGAATGTAACACGTGGGCAACAATCCATTGCATACTACTACAGAGCTGTGCTGAAATATGGTGACTAATGGGTAAAGGGTGGACTGTATAGTGAGCGGTTAGAGAGAGCAAATATTTTCTCATAATAAAATCTGAAAATTGGGCACACAATTTCAATACTCGGGTTGTTGAGCGCCCGTTTTCTTCTTGTTTTTTTTTTAAAAGCTTTTTATTATTCACTCCAGGCGTCTTGTCTACTGCTGATTGGCGAACAGCCCCTTTTTTTTTTTGTTATAGCTCGCTGTTAAGTGCCCATCTTTCATTAAGTGCCCATTTCTTTACCATTTATATAGCAGTGGCACTCAATAGCCCAAGTCTACGGTATTGATTTGGTGAGGGAACACATACAGTATCCCATCATCAGCTGAATTGTGTGCATTCACTAAATTGATACTTACGCTCTAGTTCTCTTGGTCACAGCACTAATGATCCGGTCTCTATGCAATATAGCCAAGAACACTACGATCAAAAGCACCATCAGCATTAGGAAAAGGGTCACCACCAAAATCACACCCACTATGACGCTAGTTGTGTCTTCAGGAGTTGGAGCTAGAGAGAAAGAAAAGCATAGTTTTAAAAAAATCTGCCGTGAGTGATGGAGGTGCGTCCTCCCTCACCTGTCCTCTCAATGACTCCGAAGTCATAATGGGCGATTGCAGTGCCGGATAGGAGGTGGTACCTAATGGCATAGGGTGCGTCCGGCTCTAGCGGACCGTTACACGGGTTCTCCGTCCTACTGCAGCTCTTGATGGTACCAATGATGACATCAATGTCCTTCTACAGATACAGCCATCCAACATCAATCACTATAGATCAAAGTGTGTTGTATACAGTAGGTTATACCACAACATGGAGGTCAGTACAGAATTTACACTACCGAGTTCCAAAGGTTCACGGATAGTGTAAATCCCGTATGCACTGACAGAACGGAGCGGTGCAACCAACTTGTATCATGGCTCTTTGATTGGACAGTTCACTTATTCACCTCTGGAAGTGGGTATGAAATTATATCACTGCTAATTGAGATCTGATTGGATGGTTTGAACGTACCATGGTACTATATAATGATTAAGTGATAAAGTAATCAATGACGGCATTAATAACATCAGAACACAAAACAACAACGAACAAAACACAACAAATCACGAATGAAAGAGATTTTGCATACAACGTAACTACGAGTATGCATGTGTAAACATCCTACAATGGTGTTATCATCACACATCTCCCAGGAACTTTATCTTCCACCTACTCACCGTTTGATGCCCATCCTTCATGTTGATCTCCAGGGCGACGTACTGGGGGAAGTCCCTGATGGAGATGCGGTGATGGTAGTAGGTGGAGATGAGCTTGCTACGACTTGGCTGACGCTGGACTAGGATCTGAACGCTATACACATTCACACACACACACATCCATGTATACATCTTATAGTAGCTGTAACATGACATCTAGCTGACACTCTATTACACACAGGCAACTTAAAATAAAGGAAAGCTCATAGTGTTATTATTATTGCCTGCAACTAGAAAGTAGCATATTATTATTTGCTTATAAATTGGTCATTTCCAGTGCAATCAGTTAATTTGTATATGTGAGGTGTAAGGCTCAAATATAGTAAAGGTAAATTTATAGTATTCTTATCTCTGATTGGCATGGCAATCAACACTTGATGTGCATGTAGTTAATGGCTATTGTGTCCAAGTGTTTCACAATACAGCATCCAGTTTGTGATGGTTGAAAGATATAGCAAAACTACAATACACTTTAGTACTGGCTAGCACATGAACATGAGTCTTTTTAACCAGTCTTCCTTCTATTTTCTTGATTTTCTAACCAATACAACATGCAATCCATAACACTCACTTGCGTTCAGTAGACAAAGCACTATATTATTACCATAGCTGGAAATATTTCCCTTTACCCCACAGTCTGTATTTACATGTCTATGTCTCCCTGTTCTGGCACAAGCTTGAAGGATATATAGAGAGACTTGGGCCCTGGAGGCTTGTTGGCAGTTATTTTAGGCACAATCTCCGGACTCTGCTCCTCTGATATTTGAGGCAAAACTAAGACATTTACAAAACAAGTAAACCAATACAAAACAAAATAAATACATGCCAAAAATGATGGGGGGGGGGGGGGGGGGGGGGGGGTTTGTTTGTGGGGGGGGGGGGGGGGTGTGGTGGGGGTGGGTGGGGGGGTGGTGGGGGTTGGGGGGGGTATTTAGCGTGGATGGGGGTGGGGGGTATGTAGTTTTGGGGGGCGACGGGGTGTCTAGTTTTTTAACCCTTTTAACGGG
>WLWI01004320.1_pt1 | contig 12038 bp, 8 predicted proteins | sample 6701501 | NCBI WGS metagenome assembly WLWI01 (sample SAMN12718690, study PRJNA515312) | sponge metagenome | isolation source: marine sponge | host: Mycale hentscheli | place: New Zealand: South Island, Marlborough, Capsize Point | collected 2014-11-01
AAAGCCACTAGAAATTTCTTTCAGCCATTTCAATGTTCAATAGCATAAACATGGTTAGCAACAATCTTATTTTATTAGAGTATCATCGCCCCTTGACCCTATAGACTTAAACTTAGAAGCTAGGGAAGAGGTGGTAGTGAAGTTTCATTTATGCAAGTGTGCAATCAGTTTTTGATAACAAAATATTTGTGGGAATATGTAATAATCCTTTTAGCTATCATGTATTAACAAAAAAAGGCATCCTAATTATGCATATAATTACTAAACCCTCTTTCATTCCCACATGACTTGAAAGATGAATTCATAGATACCTCCAATTTAATTGCTGTTAACTAAGGCCAATACAAAACGGCGTTCAATCGACCTTTTTATTGTGAACAGCTATTATAATTTTTGGTTGCCATGTACCGAGACGACCAACAACAATAAGTTACTTATCACTGTACAATGTGGTACTTGTATTATATGTATTTTAGACTATCGTATAATTGGAAGGATGGGTGAAGGAACATTTTCTGAAGTTTTGAAATGCCAAAGTCATATTGATGGTAGAGTTTATGCTTGTAAGAAAATGAAACAAAAGTATGACAAGTAAGTTGCATAATTAATTGATAAAATTATCTATCATTGTTTTTTTTTCCAGCATGGATCAAGTGAACAACTTGCGTGAAATACAGGCCTTGCGCAGACTTAATCCACATCCAAACATTATTCTACTGGAAGAAGTTATTTTGTGAGCTGCTTTTTTTTTTATATATGAGCTATTTTTTAATTTTCAATATATTATGTAGTGATCGACGAAATGGAACGTTGGCTCTGATTTGTGAAATTATGGACATGAATATTTATGAGCTTATTAAAGGTAAAATACATGGGATGGCAGGTAATGCAAAATTCACTACCTTAATATAAATTTAATAGGAGGTGAGGTGTTAGAGAATATTTGTTCAGTTAATTCAACTTGTGGGCAGTCTCTTGGGAAATTGTTTTACAAATGTTGAGTACAATTTTACTGATCCTCTTGTCTGGTCACAACAATACTGCTTTACAAATCATAGTCTTGTGGCTTGTTAACGACGAATAAAGTTATAATATATTTACTTATTTTCGGCCTTACAGTTGTTTGTTACTGGTGTTGGCAATATTGTGGCCCATTCTTGTCGAGCGAGTAAGCGAGTGAGATACTTTTAATAGTGGACAATTGAAAAATTCGGTATATGTTATATATATGGATGGTACATATGCCCCTTAAATGCGTGCGAGTGCCTTTTTCCTCCTAAAAACACAACTTTTAGGCTTGACTCCTGCTTCTTCTGATACTACAGCATTAAGTAAGTCTTAATTGTGAGATAATTCCAGTGAAATGCTAGTTTTTCAGTCCCAAAGATGTGACTGCTTTGCTATGGTATGGAAACCCTTTACCAGACACAATTTCAAAACTTTGTCATTTTTGGGGGCTACTAAAGTGCCACTTGTTGGTTGTCAAGAGCCACTAGTAGTAAGAATGACTAAGAAAGCTACCACTACTTGGGGGAAGCTGAGATAAGTACGTAATTCCATATTTATTAGCTAAAATTACAAAAATAACTCCGGTCATTTTTTTTGTGTAAATCTGAGAACTTGTTCAAGAGTTACTGGTAATTGAAGTAGTCATGATGTCTTAATTTGATACTACAGAAGTTACCACTACTCAGGTTATAAGAGTAATTCTGAGTTTGTTTGCTAAATTTAATGGTCAACTGCTGTAATACTGTTTTGCATGAACTACGCTAAAATAAATTATGTAACAATACTGTAGGTTTATGTAATCTAACTAGGTAGGCTTGCTCGATATTTGTGCTCAAGCACACCACTAGTTTAGAGTAACTTTTATTACCATGTAGTAAAACTATTTATGTATGCCAATAAAAATAGCACAAGCTAGTTTCTGGTGGCATTGACCCATTTACCGGCATAAGCACCTATAGACGCTCAAGGATGACATAATACAGGAAAAGATATTTTCCCCTAAACGAAAAACACTATATCTTAGCTGCAGCATCCAGAACACAGCTAATGCATTGTTCTATTACATATATTTTAGAATAGAAATAGCAACTACGTAACTAAGGTAACTAAGGTAGTTGAGCTAAAAATAAATGTGGCATTAGTTAAAAAAATGGTGAGAAATCTTTCTGCAACTGAGGCAGTGGATTTTGTCTGTCACAACTTGAGAGGAAAAGGGTACAGGAGATATATGGCTACTGTGGAGGTGCTACTTGCTTACTCAAGCTGTAATTTTGTTGCTAGTAGAGGAAACTATAGTTTCAACTTGAGAGCTACTAGAGCACTGTAGGTAGCAAAGATACCAGCAGCTATGTCGAAGATGAAATGGAAGATGATATTCCAGGTAAGACAAACAGTTTATGCTGTATATTAAAAAAAAAAGTAAGAAATAGTTTTTTCCCCAGTATCGTGGCGGTAAGTTTTATTATGCCTAATAGCTTTCCCGGGAATATGGCACTAATTAGGTCATAGCTATAAACTTTCTTTTACAAACTCCCAGCAATGAGTAATGGTTTGAGTGAACTGCCTTTGCTCTCTGAATTTCTTTGGACTTCTTCTATTCATTCAGGATGTCTTTACTTCTGTATGGTCAGAATATTCAGATGATGGTCATACTGATGATGTTGAAAGCAAGAAAGGTAGACAAAGTAACGAATGAATGAATGAATGAGAAACAAGGAATATCAGTAATAGAATTGCTAGAGGGAGGAGTGAGTGTGTGTAGTAAAGGACTGGAATTGTCAGCGAAATTCTTTTATTCTTGATGTTTTTATGCTGAGCTAGTAGTCACACTTCCCCTGGTGTCGTCAGTAGGCAAAAGCATTGCTGGCTGAGATGATTGTCCAGTAAAAAATTATCTAATCATGCACAAAGCAATTGCTAACATTACACTGGAATGCCTCCAGGTCACTTTGTTACAATGCTGTTATGTTTGGTCACAATAACGACTTTGTGTGTTTTTTTTGCTAGGCAACCAAATTTGATCACAAATGGTTGAACTATACATGTACTTTGATATATGGTTGCTAGGTACTTTTTTGAACTCCTGATTTTATACTATTTTTTAAACATCATTCATCTAGAAAAAAGAAAATAACTGAATTGTATCTGCTGGTGAGAGGGTTAACTATTACTTGCTTATTACATGGTAGCCAATTTTCAAGCCATGTAGCAGGAGTTGAAAGCTACTGCATCAATAAATTGTCCATATTTAGTGAGGAAGCTTTACTTGTAGTAATTGTAAAAGTGCTTAAAGGGCAATACTAAAGTAAAATGAATATTGCAACAAGTGCCATTATAGTTATTTGTCATACTTGTTTTTTAATCAATTGCAATATCCAACTGGGTTTCTTCTTTTTACAAAGAATAGATAGACTTTACAGGGACATAGCCAGGATTACTGAGAGGGGAATTCCATTTGAGGAAGATCAAACTTGTGTAATTTCTTTAGGACTAGTCTACTCTATATTCACATTAATTTGTTGATTATAATAGGATTGATTATATTAATTGTTGCTAGAGAAATGAAGTTTATTATTTTTGATGATGAGAAGACAGCTGTAGAGATATCTAAAATAGTTGAACACATGCAACACACAATATTGCAGTGACTAGTACAGGAAGCTGTAGTAGAAAAATAGCAAACAAACAAGTTTGTAGAGATAGCCTGAAGGCAGCTAAATCTAGCAGGCTCAGTATCCTTTGACTACCTAATAGATGATTAGTGAATGTTAACAGATTTTTGACTTTGTGACAACTATAATATTTTGCAAACTTAGTTTTGGCTAGTCAATTTATCAACTAGAAAATCGCAGGTATAGATTCCCAGTGGCCAGTTCTGTCTACTTGTATAAGCCAGAAAATTGGTATGTAAAGGAACTGAAATAGTTAATGTGTCCTTTATTTTTGCTACTTTTTAATTTTGGGCTGATTTTTGAGACAATGTAAAAGAGTCAGCTTTGTGTGGGTAACATCCTCATTTTCCTGTCATGATCACGTGATAAACAAATATTTTTTGGTGCCCATAATAGTTTTGCTTTATGCTATAAGTAGTTTACCAAGTGCTGAAATTGGAATTTAATGTTGAAACCACCGGTGGTTATTAGCTTAACTTGCGAAGATAACATGTACAACTACCATTTTCATTGCACGAGCCATATTGATACCTAATTAGTTACAGCCAAATAAATTAATGTTTTGGTCAGTAGTACAAACTACTGCAGTGAAGATATCTGAATAAACAACTTATTATACCAATCAGAGTGATATGGCAAGATACTTCACTCTCAGGCTTTATTTTCACTTCTCCCTAACTTGTGAAAATACATTAGCCTTCTTGTGAAATAGTTCACCGCATATCATGCTCTGATTCATGTAATAAGTATTATTCAACATAGTGAGTGAAGGTGTTTACTAATGAGTTTGGGATATATATATTTATTGGGCGAGTGAAGTGAGACTCTCACTAACGAGTCTCAATTGAGATTTTGTTATATATATATGGCAAAGTTCAAAGAGGTCAATCTGTGTCCACCCCTGGAGGCTACTTAAAAACGTAAACATAGTGCAGGCAGAAGAAATTTGGGACAAAAGAATTTGAAATAATGCTAGGGAAAGAAAAACAAACGGCAAAGAGCTATGGACACAGAATGGGAGAGACGTTCGCAGTTAGGTTTTCCAAAGTTAGCCCAGTTCATTAATTTTTTTTAGCGACAGTGGTAAGTTAACTTTGTTAATGCGCTGTTCGTCATAGCTATACACCTTACGTAACAGATTTGTTCTTACTTGAAAATCCAAAGTCCAATAGTCAAGTCACTAAGAGAATACAATGTAATGCTAGAGCCCTGGTAAAATAGAGCATTTTGAACGGAGAATACTTTGGAAAGGCAACTAGTTTCAACTAAATCTGTTAGTTTATCGATCCTTACCCATATCATCCATGGAAATTTGATTGCTTACCCCTAGACAATCCTTTGTCCAATAGTCAAGTCACTAAGAGAATACAACGTAAGTCTTGAGCTGGTATATCCAGTGAACAAGTATGTATAAAATGTTGTGTGTTGCTAAAGAATAGCAATGAACTAAACAATAAGTATTTAACAAAAATTATTAGCAGCTGGCATTCAAATTTAAATTTCAGTCGGATCAGCTCGCTCGCCATATGTACTGAAGCACATTACTAGTATGTCGTCATTTCAATTTGCATAGGCATATGTGGACCCTTTTTGTTATCACAGGTGTGTGTGTACCCTTTTCAACTAAAGCACCTGTACGTGTTATGAAGTTCCATGGCAATATTTAGCTACATTTTATTGCAGAGTATTTGTTGAATGCATTAGAAATAATTGATGGAAGAGAAAAGGCTAGGGAGCTAAAATGCTAGAAAACTGGTGCACATGGTTGCCCAAACAGCAGAAGAAAAAGGAGACAAAAAATAAGTAAAATGAAAAAGACTAGGGTCCAAGCTAAAACGATTTCTACTGTAGAGTAGGTAAGATATGTAGTAGCTATTTATGTCAAAATTACATTAGCAAACTTACAATATTCCGTATCTATAGCTTTTCTTTTAGCCTAGCCCCTTTGCTTGCTTCGCTGACTTCAATGAGAACCATTTTCTAGTGTATATATGCTATGTAAGCTATATTTATATGGCACATGACATATTATTATAAATCATATAATATATATGTTTTTAAAATATGGATATTTGCATTCATGCATACTATAATTATACGTTAATTAAGTTAAGTTGAATAATTTTAGTAATGTAGTTTCTTTGTATATAATAGTTGCATGTGTAATTTAAAAGTTGTGTTTAAAATAAAGCACAAAATAATGGGTTTTAGGATTGGTCAAGCTTTATATAAGCTTTTTTTGTTAAGTGTAAGGCCTTCTGATTGAGAACTGTATACTCTAAATGCTAATGCATGACTAACTATTATTGTATCATGAATCTTACTAAGTTAGGATTTTACATTTTTTACAGTTAGGTAATCATTTTATTTGCACGTTAATTTTTTGGTATAGCCTCTAATTTCTAGAAATACAAGCTTTAAAATAAATAAGCATTTATGACCATGGGGGAGAGTGCTGAGGCTGAAGCTAACACAAAATTGTTTTGGTCATTAATATATTTTTTATGTAATTCAGATCGCAAAAGCTATTTGCCAGAACAGAGGGTAAGGCTGTATATGTACCAGCTTTGCAAGTCTATATACCATATGCACCGAAATGGCATTTTCCACAGAGATGTTAAACCAGAAAATATTCTTATTAAGGTAAAAACAGCAACAACAACAGCAACAATGTTTCACATTATTTCATGTATATTTTTTGTAGGATAAATTGTTAAAGCTTGCTGATTTTGGGTCATGTAAAAGTGTATATTCTAAGCAACCATATACGGAATATATATCTACTCGCTGGTATCGGGCTCCGGAATGTCTTTTAACTGATGGCTACTATGATCATAAAATGGATATGTGGAGTGTAGGATGTGTATTTTTTGAAGTGATGACATTGAGACCACTATTTCCAGGCTCTAATGAATTAGATCAAGTGTCAAAAATACATGATGTTGTGGGTTCACCATCAACTTCATTGTTGCATAAATTTAAGAAACAGTGAGTTTCACAACAAATATTTTTTGCTTTAATAACAACACAGGCATTGATTCATAATAATCGAACGTTGTCAAATGTCTTGTGTAAAATAAATAAAATTTCTGTTTGTTTTGTGTAGCCAATCAAGGCACATGGAATTTAACTTCCCACCAAAACCTGGCAGTGGAATTCTTGCACTATTTAAGCATGGTAGTAGAGGATGTTTAGATCTTATCACAAGATTATGTACTTATGATCCAGATCTTCGACTCACAGCAAAGCAAGCATTGAGGCATCCTTATTTTAGAGATTTAAGGTAATATTAAATTGATGGGGGTTATTACATCAAGTTAAAAAAATGACAGTAAAGACAAAGTTGAGTCATACTCATTTCATCAAAAATACAATTATTAAGAAGCTATCAATAGCTTATATTTGTACTGCCTTAGACTCTCACCTTTTCATTCCCTTTTTGTGATAGTTTCAGTATTAGCTCCATAATGTGTATATAGTTTATTGTATCCTTTCATGCATTTCCCAGTTATGGTTTTTTCCTCATAGTGAGTGCCATATGATGCTTATCCCCTTACTTTGGTGAGAATAAAATCTTAAAATTCTCAGCCTTTACCTAAACTTTTTAGCTCTATTTCTTTGGGACTGTGTAGCTGTCAAATTTCTCTGGCATTCATAGTCCAGGTAAGTATCCAGTTCACTTGTATCCTTAGTAGTCCTGCATTAGTGCAGCCCTACAACAAACAGACTCAGAATTACAGTTCATAAATGTTAATTGACTTGCGTTGTTGGAGCCTGTAAGTAGTGTGCTGGTACCCTTAGCGAAAACCTTTTAGTTTACAGCATAAGAAAATTCAGAGAAATAATATTAAGCCATTAGTAGGAGATGTCCTTAATTTCTGTTCAACGGAATGAAATAAACTAGTAAAAAGCCCATTTATGAAGTTATATCAGCTTGCTTGCCCATATATCTGCATGCACAAGCCAACATTGTAAATGTATATATGACTTGGCCAAACTTTTTCTATGAAGCATAAAACTAACACATATTTGGAAAATACTGTAGTGTAATTCTATTATTTTGAAACAACTTGGCTCTCTGAAACTCAATTTTGGCCAAATTTGTGTTCATTCTTTATACTTCACACAATAAAAAGTTGAGCAATTACTGACATAGTTTAATTTGAAACAGATATTTACAACATTTCATTATTGAAATCTTTCATCAGTGTATGGTGCTGATTTGATTTATCAAATAAAGGTTGGTGTAGGTTGGTTGTTGGTAATACGGGGTGTGGTCTGGTTACATATACAGTATACATTTAGGCCAAGATCTATCGTACTCCATCGTCGTTACTGTCCCACTGATTTCAATATTCAAACTTTTTAATGGGTATGCAGCAATTAAGCTGGCAATCTCCTAATTGCATTACCACTTTACTTGAGCTATATCCATTTGTTGTAAATATGTTTTAAGATAGAGTGCATCTTGTTACAATGACTCTTATAGGGAAGCTGAAAGAAGAGCTAAGCAAGTTCATGAAGGAGTTGGGACAGGCCCTATGTATGGCAAAAATAGTAGTCGTGATGATCAGGGAAGGACAACACTTCCTCAACTCCAGCATAGACAACGTCAAGTGTGTTAATCAACAATTTTTTTTTTATAATGTAAAACCATAAATCCTCAATGCCTTTAATTAAATCACATCCTTAAATAGACTGTGCATATTTCATCAGCCAAAGTAAAATAGAATACACCAATAGACTGCACCTTCTGCACAAGCATTGGCAAAAATTGCCTATCTCGTGTTAAATTTATGATATATTTTACCCTATTGTAAAGCATTGGTATGTAATGCAAGTTTGAGGATTTAACATTTATGCTGAAACATATGCCGATAATGTATCAGTCTATCGTTTATTGGCTTATTGGCTGAGTTTTTCATTATCGGTAGCAGTTGTTGATCTCCCAGTCATGCCGAACCGATAAAATGAAATGTTTGTGCCATGTTAGTGGACAATAATTAAGTTCTTCTGGCGGTTAGTGACATACAACAAAATAAAAAGGATTTATAAGAGGGCGCCAAATTTGCCATACTTTTTTGCTGCTGCTGAAGCATGAGAAGAAATTTTCTGTTTATAGTGCCAGTGTTAAGCACTTTGCTGCTGTATCACTAAGTAGTTCTTGACATACGATGCCACCTAGCCCCTGAAAGAGCGGAAGTTATATATACCTAAAAAATGGCATACTAAAATCTATTCACCAATAAATTTATGTAACACTATATTTCCAATTATGTAAAAATTGAATGTTAAAAATAATTATAGTCAAAATATCTATCGGCTATCGGTATATTGGTTGAATCCTTTATCGGTACATCTCTAACAAACCAAGTTGACCTGTAGCCAATCTTGCTAATTTATCTCTTAATAAGCCTTTAGAAATTCTTCCCCATTGCAGGAATAGGTAGAATAGCAGTAGGTTAGAGAGCTGGCTTGCTACATGATGAATAGGTAGAATAGCAGTAGGTTAGAGAGCTGGCTTGCTACATGATGAATAGGTTGAATAGCAGTAGGTTAGAGAGCTGGCTTGCTACATGATGAATAGGTTGAATAGCAGTAGGTTAGATAGCTGACTTGCTACATGATGAATAGGTAGAATAGCAGTAGGTTAGAGAGCTGGCTTGCTACATGATGAATAGGTAGAATAGCAGTAGGTTAGAGAGCTGGCTTGCTACATGATGAATAGGTATAATAGCAGTAGGTTAGAGAGCTGGCTTGCTACATGATGAATAGGTAGAATAGCCGTAGGTTAGAGAGCTGGCTTGCTACATGTTGAATAGGTTGAATAGCAGTAGGTTAGAGAGCTGGCTTGCTACATGATGAATTGGTAGAATAGCAGTAAGTTAGAGAGCTGGCTTGCTACATGATGAAGCACAACTTGAAAATTTACATTGGTATTGTGTTCTGTTTAGGATTCAAGCCTAGTAAGGAACAGTGACCAAGATCTTGGATACAGATCTCATGGACAAGCCCAGGCTCGTGGAGTTTTGTTACCCTCTATCCATTCTAAGGCTCATCATCAACGTTTTGCTCACAATTTAACCAACACTAGTTCTACTATCAACACTGAATACCCTTCAGCTGTAACATCAAAGAAAAACAGTGCTCATGGTAGTTACCTACCCTCAATAGCACATGCTGACAAGGGCATCACAAAGGTAGCTATTGTTGTTTTGTTGTAATGGGTGGCTCATTTTATTAAAAACCTTTGCAATTAACAGAAATTGGCTAGTTTTTTTAATTCCTAGTCACTAGTGATGTTTTTAGCACAAATGGTGAGCAAGCCCGCTAAGTTATATTGGCAATAAAGATTACTATAGTCAAGAACCTGTCATGAAAGTAAAATAATTTTATATATGCAAATGAATGAAACAATGGCCTCATGTGCTGTGTGTGGAATATGGTACCACAAATCATGAGAATCTATTTAAACACTGATGCTAAAAGTAGAAAGAGGCATTTGTATGTTGACAGTGGAATTAATAATCATAGCTTTCAAATGGGAGATATTTGGATCAAAATTTAAAAAGAAAAGATGCTGTAATCATAATTTCTAGGGGTGCCAAAATATATATAGATTTATTGACATATGGGTACTAATATATAGATTGTGCAGTAGCACAATATTTAAATTTAGCAACACCACATAAAATTTAACTTCAATTGAAAGGCTAATACCAAAAAGTGATTTTACACCCATAAAACCCTATGCAAGATAAAATTATTACACATATGTATTTCGGTCAATAAAATTAAAAATTCACAAATTCACTGGGTTCCTCACTACTAATGGATAGCAAATAGTGATTTTATGAAAATTTATTATATACAAATGGCTATAAACTATTAACATAATGGACCTGATTTTACAAGGCATGTCTTATACTCGCTTATGATGTGATGAAAATTTAAGGGTGCCAAAATTGAAGTATAGATTTATTGATATGTGGATGCTAATCTATAGATTGTGCAGCACAATCTATAGATGAGTTGCATAGTAGTTGTAACACACAATACTTTCACACAACTGAACATACCTATGCAAGACTTACCTTCGTGGTTCGTCTAGTGGACAATGAATTTTCAAGTAAATACTGTTGAGTAGGGCCTATAACTGTGACAAATAGCGTATTAACTTACCACCGCCAAACTCCATTTTTAGCTTTAACTGCACCCGCAAAACAATTCAAAGCAAAGCAGTAAACGATAAGGTGATACAGGTAATGATTGCTAAACCAGAGGATTCTGTTTAGTGAAGTTTGGGACGGGGTCGAACGCGGAGTGAACACAAAAATACGCAAGGGTCAAAGTACAAAATGACATATGTACGTCCAAACATATATATAAATAAACAAACATCCCCGATTGCCTTTAATTTCTTGAGATAATTTTTTTAAGTCCTTTCCTAAATTTCTTGTGCCCGCGCTAATGTTTACAATTTAAAGTAGCCTCCAGGGGTGGACATGCATTGACCTCTTGAACTTTGCCATAAATATATATGTTCTGGTCTTTTCATGAATGTGCACAATCTATAGATTGAGAGTATCACAAAGAAAATTTTAAATAACGTGACTTGATTTTGTTGCTTCTTTTTTAATTCAAACAGTTGATGGGGAGCGGTTACTATGGCATTGAATCACCTTTACCGTATATGCGTAATTTTACAATCCAACTTTATTTTAGTAGTTTGAATGTTAGTTGTTATTATCTTTTTAATACCTATTATCACATTAACCACCTACCTTATATATATATATATATATATATATATATAATATATATATATATTACGCACAAAGCTCAGTTCTGTCAGGTTATTACGTTAACCTTTGGTAGAAATATTCTGCTGTATTAGGTCCAATACTATGTGTCTATTTAATCTCTCTGTAAAAAGAAATAATTTAACATGTAGTTACATAATTGTTTGAGCTGACTAAATTCAATGTACAAAATATATTGTGGGTTCACATACATTTGCATTTTCACTTTGTATAGCCATCATCACTGCTGACTAAGCATCATTTAATTCATGGAAGCAAGGCCAAGTCCTCTCCAAATCTTCCTCCAATAACAAAGAATAGAACTGGTGCAGGATAACTAGTCTCAGTAATCATTCTCTTTGGTACTTTTCTGTCAAAAATGTTACATTTGGCAAATTGTTTTTGTTAATTTAAATTTGATTGTATTTAAGCTCATTGCTTGATGAGTGAAGAAAGGGAATGGGGAGGGGAAGGGGGCTACAGCATAGGAAAGGAATGGGGGGGGGGGGGGGGCGGCCCCCCCCCCCCCCCCCACCCCCCCCCCCCCCCCCCCCCC
>WLWI01004321.1_pt1 | contig 12038 bp, 6 predicted proteins | sample 6701501 | NCBI WGS metagenome assembly WLWI01 (sample SAMN12718690, study PRJNA515312) | sponge metagenome | isolation source: marine sponge | host: Mycale hentscheli | place: New Zealand: South Island, Marlborough, Capsize Point | collected 2014-11-01
AAAAAAAAAAAACAAAAAAAACAAAAAAAAAAAAAAAAAAAGAGCACAAAAAGAGCCCGACGGCGAAGGGGGGGGGGGGGGGGGGGTCGGCGGGGGGGGGGGGGGGGGGGGGGGGGGAATCCCAGGGTTTCATACCTCTGTATGAAGCCCAGCAGACCTACAGAATGGTCTCATGAATGTATCGTAAGTACATCAACTCCATGAAACTACCAGCAAGAGAGGCTATTCATCATTAGATGCTTGCAATTATGTACTTAACACTCAGTGGAGTACATTCCTGTTGGGATACATTAATAATACACCAAATCTACCACTTGAACACACAATCAAATTCATGTAAGACAACAAGCACTTGTTTGTAACTACACAATTGACAGCCCAGGATAACAATGGAGGGAGCAGCTCAACGCACACATGCACACACTCTACAACTTGTGAACTTGTTCACAATATTAGGAATAATAATTGCGCACACAATCACAGGATATTCTGAATGGCAAACAATTGCATCTTCTACCAGAGATGGGATCATTGGAATGGATTATTCCTAAGTAAGCCCGCATACAACTAGTCAGAAACTCCAGAGGTTGTGTCTATAATTACAACTCAACTGGCAAGCCAATTGTACCTAAAGCTCTCATACTGACATTACCAGAAGCCGCAACTCTGAGTGCCCACTGCACGTAAGGAGCTTTAGCTGCCACTGCATTAAAATATCAATAATTGGAGACCAGTACAACCCACATGCAGTTACTGTCAATGTGATAAGTAACACATCACCTTATGAGTGCCAAAAGCTACTTCATATTAGGGTAAAGCATAAGGAAGTCGTCAACCACCGTATACAGTTGGTGTAGGAAGCTCCAAGGGCATGTTTTTTGGTGGTTTAAAAGTGTTCATGTGAGAAACCAATTTGTTGTGCCCCAAAATTATGGGGCCCCTCCCCCTTTTCCCTACGACACTGGTATATCAGATATTTCAGTCAGAGAAACAAAGCTCTGCCTGTACACAGTTATGTGTGTGTGTGTGTGTGTGTGTGTGTGGTACATAAACACACACATGTATATATATATATATACATGTGCATGTGTATAGCATGTGGGGTGTGGTCTCACCGTCACACTTGAGTTGCTGGCGCAAGATACCGTGCATGAGTTGTCCGCACATGTCACAGAAGGTGGGGCCCAGGAAGGTGTGGTTTTTGAAACGATGGGGAATGTCAATCTTGAATCGTTCCTTCAAATACTGCCAAAATAATAAATATTACTAGTTTAACAATATTAGCAGAATAATAATAATGAGTGATTAGATGCAGGGAAAGTACATATAGTCACAAACAATCCACAAAATAGTATTCCATATGAAAACAACGTACTTTAGCATACCATAGCAATACACTATGCTAAAACTATTCTAAAATCCCGTTAAACAAGTTTGACCACTCTGAATAATGATCACAAACACAATATGAGCGAGTGCATCCTCATCATAAAGAATAAATTATATGAGCCTCAAACTTTACCATCTAGTAACTATTATAAACACTAACTACAAGTAAATGTTGAGTTCTTGTGAAGTTAAATACACACCAAGCTAGTTACAGTTAAATTTGTACTACCAACAATGAACAATTAGTTGCAGTTGAATGAATCACACACTTACTTTAGTAGGCGGACTCTCACCAGTAGCTCCCGTACACTGGACTAGAATGGTATCCAGGCAACGCTTGTGGGAAGTATACAAACAAACTGCAGGAAGAATAGAATAATAAAATGAGATTTTGTTCATTTTTCTCACTGGAATATCTTTTTACACGAACTACAAACAAAATAAGTGATCACAACAAATCTGCAAGACACACTAACACACATACATACTTTCAAATTATTTCACTATACACCTTCACCACACTAAATATTTCATACCTTCAAAAGAAAGTGATCAATACATTTAGTATTTCCTCAGTTACATCAACTACTAGTCAGTTAAATTCCTGTGGTTGGTATAGACTCACTCAAACACATTGATACCTACTGGAGACACCTACTGGAGATACCTACTGGAGATACCTACTGGAGACACCTACTGGAGATACCTACTGGAGATACCTACTGGAGATACCTACTGGAGACACCTACTGGAGATACCTACTGGAGATACCTACTGGAGATACCTACTGGAGACACCTACTGGAGATACCTACTGGAGATACCTACTGGAGATACCTACTGGAGATAGTAGTAACTGCCCAGTAATTACACAGATAGTGAAGACCAAGATAAGAGAGAGGTCTACACTCATCAGAAGTTTGTGTAGTTACCATAAACCAGAACTGCTATGTATGGGCATAGTGTGGGATACATTAGCTAAATAACTCAGACAATAGCACGTGCATTCCAATGTGGCACTCGTTAGTCCACAAATAGAATAATTTACTCTAAGTCTCTCACTTCAATGAATGTCTTCCACTTCCATCTCAACTCACACTGCTGTTCCCACTACTCAATCTCCTTATTCAGCCAAGGAAGCCTGCAGCAAGCTCCGACAAGTATGCACACACACACACACACACACACACTTAGCTGGGACGAGAACTGCTAGGTCTTTACCTCAATGCAAATACCGCAACAACTCACTTCCATTAACAAGCTGCCGACTAATTAGTTGCCATGATACGGCAAACGTGAATGGCCATAAATTGCCTATAAGGCATGCACTGTAATAACAGTGCACTCAACTGACCAAGACATTAACACCTAAATAGGGCACGATACAGGACGTACAAATGATAGTAATAATAGTAATCATATAATAATAAAATAACAACAACAACAATAATATCATCATCGTCAACAACAACAACAACAACAACAATAATAATAATAATAGCTAAACATTGGACTGTTCATGATGGGTAAAGGATGCTAATGGTAACACAATATCAGTGGTGTGCTTCAGTACAAATGTTGAGCTAACTAAAAAACCATTGGGAAAAATTACACACCAGTAACTGCTAGATAACCTACTACTGTAATGACCAGTACCATAATAGCATATGTGGACACACCCCTAAAGGATAGTTTGTAGAGGTTGTCAATGAGCAGCAATTAGCGAGTGTAAAGATCATACAAGGCTGAGATATGTGACTACTTCTACAACTGATCTACTCAATGTCCTCCATTAGTGAACACATAAGCATTGAACTGCTAGAGCTTCCAGCAGTGGGATACATTTCATAGCTTAATTGGATTTGTAATTGAATCCAGCACAAACTTCACTCTTAGCACAACTGAGTCTGTGTATGTGTGTGTGCTTATGCGTGCGTGAAACAATCACAGTGGGTTCTCTGTGTGTGTGCGCGTGTGTGTGTTCAAAACTACTCACTTGTGCTATTTAACTTCCCTGGCCCCTCCCCCAACACCTTAAATTGATATTCTTACCTTCACATTGGTAGCCTTTCTTGTTGTATCCCCTACAAATAACATTTAATATAACAATAGCATCAACAAAACTACAATAAATGGAGACCAAGGAAACTATAAATAAGGAAGCCTGCCAACCAGTGGCTCCATCCTGGGAAAGACAGAGGGGCATGTTAGTTTAGACTGTTCCACAATTACAAGCTTTTTGCAAAGCGTCCATAAAGCAGATCTGCTAATCAAAGGTGGGTGGGGCTGGACCTCGTGCGTGGGTATGACTTTGAAGGAAATGCACAGGGAATAAAGCAATTACTAAACAACAGAGACTGCAATGGCAACATTTAAATTTGTAAAAATAATGTATTTATTCTCTATAGTTTAAATGTCCACATGAATATAGTATAGTGTATAGTAAGTGTCACATTCAAACAATTCAGATAATGGCTGCAGTTGGTACTATTCAATTTTAGATCACCAACCCTTAATTTTCACACCAATAAGGTATAAACAGCACGAACTTGTCTCAACTGACACGCCTCTCTCTACAACTACGTCTCATTCACCCAGACAACATCCCAACCTAGTCCGATTACTGCCTTCTAAGGAAACATGGCCGCCAGCACAAGTTGGCAATAACGAAGGCAAGCTACACCAGTGATGTCACTCTGATAAATAGACAGAGGAAAGGGCCAGGACAGGGTGTGGAGAGATACCCCATAGAGAGAGAGAGAGAGATGGGTGATGTTTACAGACTGATATTGTTGCACTCTGAAGTCCATTATTGTGTATTGAAACACCTTCTTCCTCAATGAGGAGTTATTTGGCAAGAGACAGAGGGCGACTAATTCGTCAAATTCGCTAAGAATTTCAACACAGAGTATGTGTAAATAACCACACATCCTCAAAGAATTAATAAATAGTGAGAAGGCTCCTCACAGAATTAATAAATAGTGAGAAGGCTCCTCACAGAATTAATAAATAGTGAGAAGGCTCCTCACAGAATTAATAAATAGTGAGAAGGCTCCTCACAGTCAAAGCGCATGAACTATTAATTATTATTACTACGGAAGTTAAAAAAAATTTAAAATTTGCACAGTAAGAATGAAATCAATAAATACGTAAAAATGAATAACTTTTTTTAAATATATAAATGCAGATTAATTTTTATTTAGTCACATTTATAAAATTATTGAAATTTTTATTGAATGTATAGAGGTTTAAATATTTCATGGCACACACATACATTAGTTTACAAATACACAAATTAATGGACATATACAATATATATACATGTACACACAAACACAAACACATGCACATAAACACACACATGCACACATATACATACACACACAAACACACACACGCACTGGGTCTTACCAGAGAAACTCATGACAGAGAGAACAGTAGGTTGGCTGTCTGAAATATTTCTTCAGAAACTTATGGCACTTGATCTCATCGGGGTCCGCCTTCTTGCGCATCACGGCACCCGTGCGACCCCTCAGGGCAGTGGCGTTCTTAGGCATAGCTCCGATTTCTTCTATGGAGCGTACAGTACTAGTAGCACCTGTACATTAGCACACACATACACACACAGTGAATGTCCCCATTGTTGTCATGGGAATGGAATGATGAAGTGTAGGTTGTCGTGAGAGACACGAGTTTAGCACCATGTAGAGAATGGCATGTGAAGGTGGTAGTGTGACAAGCATGTATACATATGAGATGCAATCTGTCACATGACATGCACATGATAGACCAGAATACAGTTTACTATATAGACTCATAGTAATCGTCCATGAAAAAAAAAAAAAAAAAAAAAAAAAAAAAAAAAAAAAAAACCAAACAAATTTTAAACAAAAAAAAATAAACCCCCCCCCCCCCCCCCCCCCCCCCCCCCTTTTATCCCAAAAAAACACCAATATAATAAAAATTAATAATAATTATATTTATTTAATTTAAAAAAAAAAAATAAAAAAAAAAAAATTAAAATAAAAAAAAAAAAAAAAAAAAAAAAAAAAAAAAAAAAAAAAAAAAAAAAAAAAAAAAAAAGCTAAGCACTTTTTACATGATAAAATGTAACCCCTCCCCCTCCCCCTCCCCCTCCCCATTATTACACTAAATAGTAAGATAAGGAAAGCAGCATACACTGACATTGTTATACATCTTTCAAGAACTTCCCCTTCTAAATACTACTGTACATTTCACATACAGAATAGATAATCTGCTTCAGATGAGAAATGTGACAGTGTATTGCTATCACTAGCCGGCACTCCAGTCGTCCTGTCTCTATAGCTCAGATCAAACTAAGGAATTATACCCCACACCAGCTATTTCTCACTCTGGCTGTCGCCATATCTGAGTATTCTTAGAGGGTGGGATTGCGTAATAAGAGCTAGATGTATTGTCCATAGAAACCAAAAAGTATTTCACATGGAGGAAGGTCTTTATATGGTTTGTGGTGGTGAAAGGGTAAGAGACAGGAAGAGAGGATATCAGATTAGCCCAACAAAGGAGAGCTCCTATAGCTATTGGTGCTGGAGTTGGTTTATCAGGAAATGCTTGGACAGTCAAGGATGGACTGACCACCATAAGTGTGGGTTGCTAAAGTGATGCAATGTAACAGAAACACCTGAAACAAACTATAGAAGTTTGAGAGTGAAGACCAGTTCACTATTGTAAGATAATCAATGGACACCATAGCATCACTAATGGCAGTAACATACAGAATACATGCATCAGGTTCTGTGGGTAGAATAGTGCACCGTGGAGACATACCAAACCATATCTAGGAATCGAACAATGGTGGAATTTCAGATTTGCCAACATATGCACATGTACATACAAACATCTCAATTACTTAAAAAGAAAACTCCAGGTCGTGTGTGTGTGTGTGTGTGCGTGTGCACAATCACACCCACACACTCTCCTTCTGTTGAAACCTTTCCTCACGACCGTATGTTCATGCAGTCATGTCACAGACATCTCACAGACTTCAGTCCACAGAGTACATCGTTCAAGCTAGTGGCCCGGGCAATTCCAGGATGGGTGCATGTTGTCAGCATGGAATGCTATCAGAAGCACTTTTTGTTTATGCTGTGCACATTTCAGGCAAAACATAAACACTCACACAGTTCGACCTTTACCAGGGCAAAAAAAATAAAAAAAATAAAAAATACTTGCACAGTAGCAAAGGTAATTTTTACAAGTTATGTTAAGTTTAGTAAAAAATTAATTAATAAATAAAATTAATACACACATTAATACATGTGGTCCTTAGTGGCATGTGCGTATCATAGATATTCCTTTCTCTACCCTCTACCACTAACCTAAGGCATTCGGCCAAATGTGACTATGATTGCATGGTAGGAGTTTGCATGTCTGCAAGCACTTGCATACATACATACACACATACATACATACATACATACATACATACGAGCATTGCACCAGCATACACCAGTGTGTGCATATGTATGTATTTGTGTGTGCGCACACCTATATAAGTTATGAGCACTCACTAACGGGCTTCAATGTGTTGAATTATTCAAATTCCTACCTTTATGTACCTTGAATGTCACAAGAATCTAGCCTAAGAAAGTTTGTAAGTAGTAAGTCCACCATTACACAAAACATGACATTAACTATTTCACTCTTCAAAGATTGCTCAATCAAATGTCTAATCTAATTAATTAATTACTACCAAATTGATAGGTACAAACAAAACAAAAAATTAAAAAGACAAACTACAGTATAAGTGCATCCCTTTTGCTTATCTCCCAGCCTAGCACCCCACACAAAGCAGCTGCCTCTAACATACCTCTGGCACACCAGCTACCAGATCGCTGCAAAACATAAGGCCAGGCTGGAGCTCCAAAAAGCCGGTAATCCAGCTCCAAAAAGCGGTAACCCACGCCTGTAATACTGAAGTGGTAATCAAAGTGCCAATCACTAGAAGGGGGAAGGGATTTTTGTTGTTGTTTTTTCAGTGAGTGGCCGGAAAAGGGTCCATAATTGCTGTTTAGCGGCATGTGAGCTTAGGCTGTATTAACTTGCACGCTACTCTAAGAGTCTAGCTATCTATACTATATATGTGTGTGTGTGTGTGTGTGTTTTGCCAGGTATCTATGGTGGAAATTCAAATATTCAGTATAGAAACAAATAGTTTGTAGTGTTTAATAACTAGGACCTTTGACTATTGTAGGCTAGATAGCCTTGGTATTTACATCCAATTCTACTCACATTCTTGGAATGAACTGGAATGGGACTCAAGTGTGTAAGAAAAGCTGTTCCAGTTTTTGTTTTGGCATTCCTTCCACTGTTTGGCTGGGGGAAGCGTATAGCATATAGAAGTATATCAACTGTGGGTGGGTGTGGTGGCAGATAGGAGCGAGCATTGGTGTGTAATTCACAGTATGACATTAGTAATTCCTGTCAAAGATAGTTACTACTATGTGCTATAGAAATGATTAATTTTGTACTTCCCTCAAACCCAACTCACTCCCCCTCCCCCCCAAACACACACACACACACAAACCACGTGTACATGATGGTAAGATGATTCCACTCCTAAACCACTGTATTAGTGGAGGCTACCCCATTATGTCTGTGTTGTACAGAAAGATTAGCTGCTGTAAGTATTTATATTGAGTATTCCTATGGTCATCTAAGTGTGTGTGTGCTGCATGTGATACAAATGTTAGAGAAACTAAATTAAAGATGTGGGTGGTATACTTAATACTATTATACAAGTAACAAAATTGATCAACTGCGGCATCTCTTCTGCTGGCTTCAATTTGATCGTGCATTATTCCAAATGAGGACTAGCTATACCGTGTCATGTGACCACTCACTCTGCGATGATCCGTACAACTTGAGTTGCATGATGATCTTCCCTGTGGGCCTCAAGTCCAACTACAAGAACACAACAAAATGTTTATCACACCACGGCAGCAATAAATAAAAAAATTTAAATTTTTTTTTAAAGGACAAATCGAATTATTAAAATAATTATGGCATATCATTCAAATTCATAGATTTCTTGTTGTCATCTTTTTATACAAATCTTATAAAGAATAGTCAGTGCTAAGAGAAGTTGGCAGCACACACAGTATCACAGTCTGTATGCTGCTGATACAGTACTAGCTATCCTATTCACGGTTGCTTGAGTCTGCGTTACAACCTCCATGCATGCCTTCTCTCCAGTCATTGAATCCGATTCAATTACGAGAACAAGAAGCTAATGGTCATGCATTCTTCCTCCTCCTTCTCTAAACTTTACTAAAACACACACACACACACACATGCACAATTTCTGAAATTAGATCTCCTACACTTGATCAGAGAATGGCCATAACTGAGCTACTCCATAGTGCCACCTTAGAACTGTGTGTGTGCGTGTGTGTGTGTGTATGTATGTGTGTGTGTGTAACTGTCAAAAATTGTATCAAGACAAAAAAAAATTGTTATTAAATCTGCAGATTAGTACCAAAAGATTATACTCCAGAGATTCTGTCCCAGTTGCTTCCACATAATGCTGAACCCACTACTAAAAATTATCTACAATTACCCACTCAGCAAGCCACCCCTATGATATACACCAACACAAGCCTCTCACCCACCTATAGGGGGGTATTTATTTACAAATGGTAGATTTTATAGCTGGAGTACCTTGGGGGAGAGGGGGAGAGGGGGGAAGTGGTGTAAGATGTTATGCCATGAAAACATGAAAATACAAATCACAACTTCAACCAGGAAACTGAGGCATGCAGTTCAGGGAAGTAAATAAAAACAACATTTTAGTAATATGGGGATTTTCAAATTATAACTACTACTTCTGTATCACATCAAACAGTGCTACTTTGAACTTCACATACGTACATACACCAACACATACACACACACAAACCAAGATAGTTATTCCATATTTACACATAGAGTGTTTCCGCTAACCAGTTCAGATAAATACACAAACTCAAGGTTCAGTAATGGAATGCTGACCTGCCAATAGGCTATAGCCCACATGTATACCCGGATTCACTTTGAAGGGCACACATGTGGTGATTCTGTTGGCACTCTGACCCTCACCACTCATCATATGTGAGTGGTTATTGCCAATAGAAACATAGCCCCACCCACTGAAACTGGAATTATTAAGGATAAAGCTGGGAACTATCTCTGTCAAGACTTGCAGGTTGTAAGTGAGAGGATAACCACACCCCATCATTGAAACTATTACGCTTCATATCTATTCTCTCTGGTGCAAATCATGATAATTCAGCAATTCTCGAAACGATATCTAAGGAATCGATCTATAAGATAATTAAGAGGATTTCGACAGGAAGTCGAAACGTCGGGTTAAGTTTTAATATTGGCTGTCAGAACAAGAAAAATTTGCTATTATTATAATTATTTCAGCCGAGAAAGAAGATAAGTCAAGTTCTCATGATTTGATACACGTATAAACATGTATTCATCATACATCTGCACTTATGACGGCAATTTCCCTGGACACTCACTAACTGGATCCTGCATGCTTGATGAGCTTGTAGCCAAACTGACAACCAACGTGTGCTCTCTATTCCAAGCCTTCTGGTTGTCTTCCTAATGGGCATCGTGATTATATACAGTGAATCCACATCCTTTAGGTATGAAGTTAAAATGCATATTATAATTGACAAAATATCATATTGTATAACTCATTCAGGCTACCAGTGATGTACTATATTCTTTGAACAAAGTCTCCCTGAGTAATACAACCCTGACTATAACTTGCCAAACTATATATATGATAGTGTACAGATAAACTCCTTGACAATGCCCGCACATCTCCTAAAGGATCCTCTACATCCAGCAGATCCATTTGAAATCGCCATGAAAGTTAATATTCTAAAATTTTTCTTACATAATTATCCCATATGTATAGATGCATTGAATCTAAAGCTTCATGTACTATTTATGCCTACTTAAAATGCATAAAATGAAGCAATGTGAAGCATTATTTACGGACTTGGCTGTCCTTATTCCTAATCTATTGAAGAGAGATCCCACTAAGGCCAAAGCCCCACGTCCTGGCGCCAACATGACACCTGTTGATGGCAGTCCAGACTGTCCCCCAAGTTGATTGTGGATCTTGGCACATCAAGTAGCAAGCGTGAACGTAGAGGAAGAAGAAGATAAATTAGATAATTAGAGAGGGGAGGAAGCCAACTAAAAAGCTGTTTCACGCGGTGCCCTTTGAAGCATTATCAGCAGATCAATACCAGGAGGTGATGCAAGCATACCAGCTAATTACTTTCACACCACAAACCTTCCCAAAGCTACCTTCCCTTCTCCTCCACCTGAATTATACCAACATATCGAGGTTCATGTGATGGGAGTCAGTCTAGAGAAGATAGTGGGAGTAGTTGCATATTAACCATATACATACATTCAGCAAGTAAGTCATGACTCCCCCCGGCTGATCTTATCAACAAATACACCCGCATACACATACATAAATATGACATTTATAGGCTCACTCCTAACACACACACACACACACACACACACACACACACACACACACACACACACACACACAAAACTTAAGTGTCCACCAGACCGCATCTCCCAAATACAATAAGAACAACTCAAATAAGGTCTACACCAAAGATATGAATAAACGTCAACACCTTATATCTCACTTTGTTCATTCTATTCAAAGCAGTTCCCAAATCATTCCATTATTTATGTCTCACAATTACTTTACTACAAAGCACTGCTTGATAAGGATTAAAAATTACGCTCAAATAAGGAATTTGTCCAGTATATTGATCAGAAAATTCACCCCATCCACCTGGAATTGGAACTGGAGTAATTTTAATCACTTACTCTTAAAAACCATAATATTCAACACGGTTAGAACGAACCACAAATGGATATTATTATTATGAATGTTTTGTTGAGTATACTCTGAAAGATCAAAGAGTCACAATGTATCTAGTTTTAGTGTCAATAACCTAGTTATGTGTAAATCACTGTCACCATTTGAGTGCTTTGCATGCAAACCCTGACAATTATTTAATTATTTATACTTATGCTCCTGGCTTCCCAATCCTGCTCACCTCTATGTATATACATACTGACTTAAGAAGCCCTAAAACATGTGAACTATGAACTCTACAACATCTGAGCTGCAGAATGAAATATGTTGCCATTTGAAATGGACAAACCAGAATAGCACCTCTCTTCTTTCTGCTCCGAGTGTAATCTCAGGCAAACTTAGTGGTTATAATATCCCTGACCAAGAAAGGGTAAAGAAAGTAATTTCTCTTTTGATCAAATTTCTCTTACCAAAGGTAGTTTGTACCTTGCAGTAATTTGGATGAGTTGCTGAGTTGCAAACAATTCATACCTCGTTGATCAGCTAATTGGTGTGAGGCTAAAATAAACACTTGGCAGCCCAACTTCAAACAATGACCAACCTTCACACATCTAAAAACAACTACTGCAGCAACCAAAATCTGCCCAACAACAACACATCACCTGTATCTACCAAACTCAAAAGCTATCCCAACTTACAGCTATCTTCACTGCATTATCCGCTTCGCAGTGCTCCGCAAGGCTCTGCGTTTCCAC
>WLWI01004326.1_pt1 | contig 12029 bp, 7 predicted proteins | sample 6701501 | NCBI WGS metagenome assembly WLWI01 (sample SAMN12718690, study PRJNA515312) | sponge metagenome | isolation source: marine sponge | host: Mycale hentscheli | place: New Zealand: South Island, Marlborough, Capsize Point | collected 2014-11-01
ATGCTGTTATGGTTTGCTACATTGACCTATCGGACAGGACAATATGCTATAAAGTCAGGAAGTCATGTGACTTGTGTGGGAATTTGATGCTGACCGACTATACTAGCAGTAGTATTGAAAAAATGGCGAGCTTTGCAGCTGAGCAGTTTGACAATCTTACCGACCCAATATAACATGCATTGTAATCAAGATGGCATGTTTTCACTTTGTGTTGTCTCCTATAAAATGCTATCGTGCCTCCTGTTAGTTCAAATGTACAATGCAATTAAACAGTGGCTAGTTTTTAACACACATCTGAATTGAAATTCTTACGCAATTTTATAAACATACTACTTACTTTATGTTCCAACTTTTCATTTTGTAATTCACAGAATAGCTAGCTATTGTCAACATACAGTAAATTCCCAAAATTAGAGGAATCCATCGCTCAGAGTTCTCCTAACTTGCTAAAGTGTCAGTGTGTAAGCCGTGAGCATAACTGCCTAATACATGCCACTTGACCTTCCTAACACAAATTTGGCCAGCTTTCCAGAGCACAAACCCCCGACATTTTTAACCTAGTATTATAGCATTCCCTACCTAAAGCCTAAGCTTCGGTACAGCTCGCTGGTGACAGCTGCTTTTTTTTTTTAATCTAATTCTTTATCGCTAGCCCAAAGAAGGTGGATAGAACCAATTACTGGTTCATTGCAATAAGGTAGAATGACTTGGAAAATAATTAAAGAAAAATTGTAGATTTGAACACAAGCGGCATCAGTTGGCTGAACAGGCAATGCTGTAGCCATTATTGTTGCTCTCCAGCACAGCATATAAATGTACTGTTACAAGATGGAGAGTTAGCCTCTAGTTCTCCATGCAAACATTTCTTGTCAGTTGACAAGTCAAAGTTTACTTGACATTAAAAGGATTAAAAGGTACTGTGCAGAGGCTCTTAGTCTGAAATGTGTTGTTAAGTGGTCAAACTGTACTCGCTGTTTTTGTTGTTTTAATATAGTCTATAGTAATAATAAAGGTTCTAGGTTTGCTCCAAAGAGAGCCAGTTTCTCCAGGTTCAAAAGTCATTATTACAGAATGGTTGACAATTCATTACTCACAGTTAATTTGTTTTTTCAAGATGATTTGCCAACATATGTAATCTAACTTGTGATGTGCTTGAGCACAAATGGCGAGTGAGCCTCCTGAGTTAGGCTAAATAAACCTAAGTACTGTTGTATGAGTAATTTGGTGAGTGAGCGAAGCGAGTGAGACACCATCATGGGTAACACAATTGAAAATTGGGGATATTTGTTTGTTTATATATGTGTGGACTTATGTATGTCATTTTTTGACTCTCATGTTTATGTGTTTGCTTCGTGGTCTACCCCTTCCCATACCTCCACTAAACAGAATCTTTTGGTTTAGCGATCCCGTACCATTCAAGGAAATTAATTGTTTACCCCTCTGTATTAGGTTGCTTCTAAATGCCACAAGACGCACTTAGGTCTTAAAAACCTGTTAGATTCAACACTGTGTAGTAGCTCTCTGGAACTTCTTGTTTATTTTTTCAAGTTGCAAAATGCTATGGTGAAAGGTTACTATGGTATTGAAACCCTTTACCAGAAATAATTTCAAAACTCGGCCGTTATTAGTAGCTGTGAGTGCTGGTTGTCAAACACTACTGGAAACTTAGATAGTCAGAATGCGATATTAGAAACTACACTCGGGAAATTGGTAGTTCTGTATTTGTTAGATAAAGTACGGTCACACCGGCTACGTACTTACACTTTAGAAATGAACTGATAAGATTATTTTGAAGTGTTTCGCTTGTGCAAGGCTCACTTGTCCTTTGTCAAGCATATCACTAGTTTTAACTTCTAACAACTCCAGCTATGAAATAAACGGTAGAGTTTTTAGTAACCGCTCGCCACAACTGTTTGACTTAAAAAATAATAATGAAAAAAACAACAACAACAACAGGCATTTCTAACGAAGTACTTACAGGTTTGAACCTAAACCTATATTAGGACATGCTTACTACTTTAAAAACTGTGTAAAGGCAATTAAAATTATTTATTTGTTAGTTAAACATTTATTTTGTGCTATACTTTAGCTAAGCAGTAGCTGTAACACACAACACTTTCACACACACTCGTTCACTGGACATACCAACACAAGACTTACCTTCGTGGTTAGATTATTAGACAACGAATTTTCAAGTAAGAACAACAGTGTTGCGTAGGGCGTATAGCTATGACAAATAGCGCATTAACTTACCACCACCACTAATTCGAATAGAAAATGAAGTCTGGTAAGTTTGTACATTTAACTGCACCCGTAAAAGAATTCAAAGTTGTAAACAATTCAATTTCTTTGAACGGTACAGGTAAAGATCGATAAGCCAGAACATTCTGTTTAATGGTGTATGGGACGAGGTCGACCTCCTAGCAAACATGAAAATGTGAGGGTCAAAGTACAAAATGACATACGCCCAATTTTCAGCTGTGTTACCCCTGAGAGTGTCTCGCTTGCCAACTACCATGCTCAAGGAAGTGGCATTCAAAATATTTAGTCAGCTATGTAGTGTAATTGATTGACAAAAAATAATAATGTGAATGGTCAATTCATTTAAAACAACCTTTAATGTAGTTAGATGAATATACAAGGAGCAGATTTGTTGGTTATATTTATCAAACGTATCAACATTAAACTTGGCTTGATTACATATGAGAGAAGTATTGTATGTGTTTGTATACTTCCATAAATGTTTCCTAATTGTATGCTTACTTGACATATTTGGATTGTTCAATATTCCCTATACTCTACAATTAAAAACATTATTTTACACATCCTTTTTAGTTACTATAGTAACTCCATGTGCTGATGACATCATTATGTGGTCTATAGATCAAACAGAAACTAATGTACGGTCTGAAATGGGCGGAGTCACAGACTAGCATTGGCCGTAACAGGACGGTTCAACCGTGTGCCAACTCAGGCTGTACACCGTTTCCTTACTGCTGCTCCGTAGACTTGCTGTCGGACTCACAAACTCCTGCCATCCTTTAGCAAACAATACTTGATTGCTGCAGATGCTTCCCTAACTCGTAGGAGAATTGCAATAGCTCTATATATAGTTTGTGTCTATATATAGTTTATGTCTATATTCTATATTTAGTTTATGTGTTTGTTGTTTTGATTGTTTATTGCTATTGGTTAATCTTTTTTTTCCAAATTGCTTTTAGCGAATACAGAAATTTATTTGGGAAATAAATGGACTTCTCCATCCAGTTTGAAATTGATAATTACATCTATATACCTTGGTATAGTTACCATTAACTTCTAGGCTAACTAAAAAGATAATGAAGCCTCAAAAGTGCAACCCTCTGCACTACTATACACTAGCTAGCTATTACAAATAATCTCAAACCCAAAGAATAATTAGACCATTGTAATTGGGTATTAAGCTTGAGCAACGAAAAAGGTATAGATGTAAATGTTGTCTTCATAAGAGAAGAAACTAAACAAGCCAGGGACACTCACCAGTATATATTTTCAACATGGAACTGCACTTCCTAGCTGTTTAGATTTATTAGTGGTGTTCTTACCAATGGGTGTCTACTGTAGTAGCTATTAAAAACTACACCCTTTTCCTTCCTACAAATAGCTAGTCCATATTGAAATATTCCTGTTTGAGAATTATATGTATAGTAATAAAGTTTTCTATAGTTATGAAGTTTATTATTGTTTATTGTATAAATGGAGGATTGGTGATGAGACAAATTGGAGAGTTATCTTCTAAGAAAAAAGAACAGATGCAACACACAAAAAGCTAGTACATGGAAGTGGTGCAGTAGAATAAACTACCTCTACAGAAACAAACTATTAACTATGTATTCCAGCATCACTTCTTTCTTATGAAGATATCAACTGATTTATATGGTAAAAACTGATACTGGGAATATAGTACAACATTTGACCTGTAAAAACTATAAGTTAAAGTTTGTTAACATTCACCAACCATTGGGTCAGTATAAAAAAAGAATGCTGAACGCCTTCTTGATTTAACTTCACACAGGCTTGCCTGTCTACTATTCCTGTACACACAAAGAAATCGTTACTTTTCTGGACATCAGGCGACGTTACTCTTCTTCTCATTTTAAATTTCTGGGGGTGGCTCGACCGAACCCCTTGAATCCCCCTTGCTAAGGGTCGAGCCACCCCCAGAAATTTAAAATGAGAAGAAGAGTAACGTCGCGGAAGAAGACTAAGCTTGTAGTGGTATCCCAAAGCAGAGCAAGGTGAGCCATTCAATAATTCCGGGATGAATATAACTCATTAATAATTTCAATTTTCTCATCATGGTTTGAAGTTGACAGATACAGTATAGATACATGTAATATTGTGGTTACTATAATACTTATTACATGAGTCAGAGTGGGATATGGTGAAATATTTCACAAGCAGGCTAATTTATTTTCAAGGGCCAGAGGGAGTGAAAATAAAAAAAAACCTTGAGAGTAAATATCTAGCCATATCACTATGATGGGTGTAATAAGTGGTATATTCTACCCTAGATATCTTCACTGCTGTAGTTTGTACTACGACTGGTAACTCACTGTGTAAAGTTGGCTGTAGGGGTTCCCAACACCCCCAGCTGATATTTTAGCAGCTGCTCTAACCTGGTTGGGTAGGCTACACCTGAGAAAGGTAGCTATAAAAGACCCTTTGGAATAACTCTTCTCCATGTTATTTCAAGCTGTATTGAAGCAAGCTCATTACCCTAGTAGTTACAGCACAACCAGCCCGAGCTTACTACTTTTCCTGGTTTTTATAGCTACCTCCCTCTGGAGTAACCTACCCAAACCTGGTTAGAGCTGCTGCTATAATATCAGCTAGGGGTAGGGGGCCCCTTCAGCCAGCTTTACACTTTGAGCTGCAGTGGTGAAGACATCTAGGGTCCAATAAACAACTTATTACATTAGTCAGAGTGATATGGCAAGATATTTCACTCTCAGGTTTAATTTTTACTGCCTCTGGCTTATGAAAATAAATTAGCATGCTCATTCATATCACACTCTGACTCATGTAATAAATATTATATATAATAATATATATATAATTATATATATATAGCTTGTAATTATGTCTTTGCAAATTGCTTTCTTCTGTAATAAATCAGTTTCATTCTTTTTTTATGATAACTTGGCTATACCTATTCACTCATTGTATTTATTCTGGAGGTTTGTAAAAAAATATTTTTTGTTTTTAAGTTTTCATTTTTCCTTCCTGATAATGATAATGCTAATTATTTATTGTGCATGACTAGCTACTATGTATGTATAAATCTTGGAGGAAATACAATTACAGAACATTATTCATAAAGTAGCTATCCATTTTACGACTTTTTTGAAAGAACCCATTCTTGAAAGGTCCAGATTTGCCCCTGCTATATGTTTTTTGTTCTTTTTAGAATCTAAGAGGAGATATGTACTTGCAGACTACATTGATATCTGCACACTGTAAACACTTCAGAGGACAAAAAATCTTTTGTTTATTGTTAGTATGAAAGCATGCCTTGACATATTTTTTGAGCAGAAAATAATAAAAAGTTTTCGTGATTATATAGAATCTTAATATCTTAAAGATAAGTTAGAACTACAAATTGATAGATAAAGATCTTGTAATTGCTGAGTTATTGAGAAAAAATAAACGGTAACAGGATAACATTAGATTCATCTTACTGTTTTTTGAGGTCATCAGGTAAATATTAGGGGTGGTAATGTTTAGATTATGTAAAATGCACTTAATTTGCTGCTCGATAACCAAATGGCTAAATATAAATCTCTTTCTCTCGTTTTGTGGCTAGATACTCACAGAAACACTATCTATATTTCTTTCTAAAATACATTTAAAGAATTATGTGAAATGACACTAATGTCATCATGAAAAAAAAAAAAGCAAGCAATAGTAACAACTATGAATCAAAGCTAAGGCAGGAATTAGCTACCATTAGTGACCACAAGAAAGTAAATAAATAAATGAACAAATGTGGTTTCAGGGTGAATTATCACAGGCTGCAGTGTTTTCTTGCTGTACGGTGTGTTTCAGTGTGGATTATCACAGGCTGCAGTGTTTTCTTGCTGTACGGTGTGTTTCAGTGTGGATTATCACAGGCTGCAGTGTTTTCTTGCTGTACGGTGTGTTTCAGTGTGGATTATCAAAGGGACTATAATTTGCAGCGACCTGTGCCCCGTTAATATACTACTAGTGGTGTCACTAGTGTCACATACAAACTAAAACGAATATGGCAATGCATGGTAGGGACTACAGGAATTAAATATTGGTCAGGCAGAAAAATATGGGTGGGGGGGGGAGGGGGGGGGAGTCAATTTACAATAGCATACAACAATGACCAAGGGCCACTTTTTAAAGGGGGTCACTTGACATTGAGACACCAACCTGTATTCCTTTTTCATGAGTATTCTCATCGTAATCTTCTTATTGTTGAAGTTACTGAGGTATTAATGAACACAAGAAAACTTCCCAGCTAGTTTCTTATTGTCTATATACAATTACATTTGCCATTCAAAGCTTGTAACTTCTTGATTGAAGTTAATTTCTTTATTAAACATTATTATTATTGATAGCTAGCTATTCACTGAATTAATCATATTGTTAGGAACAGTATACTATTCAATCCATTCACAACAGATGGGGGAATTGTATGCATATCAGTTGTATTCAGCCAACAAAACGACCTGTTCAAAACAAGACTATAAAAGCATCTGGATTTATGAATTATATGCACACTCATCATTGACAAGGATTTATGATTGGTGAAATGTTAAAAATGGCTGTTCTTCTAGTTCCTTACTTGCTACTTATTTCTAATTCCATATTCTCTTTATCCTTTGCAGATTTTCCAAAAACAGTTTCACCAGAAGATATTACTATTCTGAAAGCACTTCGTGATACTTTCACACCTCTCTATAATGACGAACGAACATCTCCTGAATTGGATCAGTTTGCAGTCCTATACTATGGATCTGGTGACAAAATAGACAAAACACTGGTAACTGAGGCATGTAAGGCTCAAACTGGCAGCAAAGTGTTTCTGAAGGAAGTAAAGAATGACTTTGACATCAGTAAATGCACTTTCATTGCTGCAAAACTCAATAATGAAAACTCCTTTCACACTGAAGGATTAATTTTTAAGTCTTTAGAACAACCTACAAAGGGCCAAATCTGTCCAGGAAAAAAAGACAAAAATATTTATTTGTATACATACCTCTCTCCATGTATCAATTGTGTAGCGTTAATACAAAAATTTATGAGTAGCTGCCAGAACAGAGAGTTTAAGAGACTCATTGTTGGCTTCTACAATCCTTATAAAGATTTTCAGCAAGCAATACCTGAAATAAGAGATACGAAAGATGTCGTAATTAAGCAAGTGATGGAGAAATGAACAAGAAGCTAATTTTTGATGAAACATAATACTTCATATTATAGACATTAATAATTAACATTTATAGTATATCTATTACTTTAATTTCCTATATACTGTATATTGAATACTAATTACTTATTATGAAATTGCTAAAGATAACAGTAGGCGTTGACAATAATAGCGGAAGGGTGGTAAGGGTGATGAGGAGCAAAACCAATGGCTGGGAACTGATATATAGAAACATTTGTGTGCATAAAACTTTCCTCCACCAGATCAGATGGAGTGCTCATCCAGTATGTGATAGAGAACATATATGCAGTTTTAATTCATAACGATTTAGACCACAAGAGAAAAGTGCAAAGAAAACTAGCTATAGAATCACTGCAGAGTTTTTTTTTCTTTTTTTCTTTTTTAATATTAAGGGGACATTTAAGTTAAGTGAATGTTTACAAATTGATATTGGTAGCTAATGTAAATTGGTAATTTGATATAGTGACTATAATCAATAGTAGAATAGTGATCTTATTCTTTAGCTTCTTAATAATGGATTAGATAAAAAAAACCACAACTGATGTGCCAGCGAAAGTTAGATACGCACATAGCTTGTAGTCAAATTGTAAGTTATTCCTGGAAACTTAGCATTCACAAGCTGAAATTTCTATAAATCCATAGTGAACCTATATTATTGGCACTTTGCTAGAAAAATGAAGCACCAAGAGTGCGAACCCTCAGCGTTACTATATAGCTACTAGCTAGTTGGTTTATTTGAAAGAATATGCCAATAATATGTTCGCGCGCGTCTATATATAAAGCTTGAGCAAGTCGATATGCAACTCGTGTAATGAAACTGTAGATGTTAATGCTGTCTTTATAAGAGAAGCTTAACATACAAGCGACCGGCACCTCACTAGCTAGTAGTTTCAATGGAAAACTCCAAGCACTCCTGTAAACCGCTGAGAATAATGTAATGCAAAACTATTGCGGGCAGCAAAGCAATTACTTGCTCACGTGAGTACGGCTGACAATAGGGGGCGTTACCAACCAACAAACGCATATGATTGTACTGCCTGAAAATTACAACATTTCGGTGCTTGTTTTGGGAGGCTGCCATCTTCAAGATCCGTGTGACAGAATGACTGACCGACTGACTCACTGAATGATTGACTGACTGGCTGTGTGACAGAAATAGTGTAACCCGCTCGCGCATACGCGCTGAGGGTTAATAATGCGGTCGATTGCGCAACGCCTGGTGTGCTACGCTGCGTTTGGCGTGTTGCCTACTCGCATTAATCCACAATAAGGGCAAGGATATTCACCGTTAGTTTTAATGATATTCATTAAAAACAGAGCTGTTGACCTCTGACCTGAGGGTAAGGGCTTAGTTGACGCTAAACAAACTTAGCCAGGAGTCACTGGATCAGTGTTTCTTTGATGGAAAACTATCCTGAAATGGGAAATAATCTAGAGGAAGGTGATCTAGATTGCCCCTGGATAGATAACAATGAAGATGGCGCTACAGATGCAGGAGATTACTACCTGAAAACCGAGGAAGAAGACAGCTTTGATTACTGGTTCACCGTTAATATGTACAAGAATCGCATGACTCGCAAAACTTGCAGGAAAGGTTGCAAATTTTATGAGATAAAGGACATCAGTCGGCACAACAAGCATTGCTGCCGCCATTATCGCTGCTGTTTAGCACAAAAGAAACAATGTATTATTCCAAGGTATTTAAAGAAAAACTTAAGCAAAAGCAGAACTCGTCATACAAAAAAATGTAGGAAAGAGATTGATCAAATGTTTCAAGCTTACCAGGAAAGAGAAGAATTTACTGAAAAAGAAGAAGTTAAAGAGCAGCATCTTGAAAATGCTGAAGATTTAGCAACAGAAGAAGCAAAGAAAAAGGGGGCGTTTTTTAGAAAAATAATGGATAAAGTTTGCTTCGATATATATACCGCAATGATATTTGCTGAATCCGTACTTAAAATACACTTCAAGCCCTCCAGACCTAAACCTTGTGACAAAAAGCTTCTTGCTGCTAAGGAAGCAATTAAACGAGCTAGTACAAAAGATTACTTTAATACAATGTTTAAGGGCATTTCATTGCTGAAATTAAAAGAGAGAGGATCATATGATGATGTATCTTGTAAAATATTCATGAATGTAATTGTAGATCGTTTTGGAAATACTTTTCGACGAATTATCAGAAGAAATTTCTATGAGTGTCCATTTGAAATGTCTGCAATACTAAAAAAGAGAATTATTCTTTGGGAGCTTGGTATCTGCGGCATCTTTCCTGACAGAGACATTCCGTATGAAGGTAGATTTAATTATAATACAGTCGACCCGTGCAGCTTGCAATATTTCATTGTGAAGGGGGAATCTCTTCTGTCCTGCCCCAGATGCTGCTGGACCACAAACTCTGAGACGTATTGTTATGTAGATTTGAAGGCCCAGAGAATATGTCATCGTTTCCGACATAAGTGTAAGAATTGCAAAATTAATATGATTTCCTTCTTTACCAAAGAAGCTGTGCAGACGATGGCTAAGAATTCCGTAAAACAATACTTCGCTGTTTTAAGAAGAAAAAAAAGTCTCATAACTTGAACAATTATTCTCTTCATTTTTAGTACACAATAATATGGTGGACTTCCTGGCTGCAATAGTTTTAGCTGTAGAATACTTTATTGAAGAAAAAAAAATTATACTGTAACACTTACTTATTTTTCAATTTATTTGTGCACACTAACTGATCCTCTCTATAAATACAAAACGTTATGCTTGAACTTTATGGGCTATCATTTTACGAGGGAAGCCAGACATCTTTCAAAGTTGTGAAAGGCTTTCATGATAAGGAAACATTGTTTAATCAGCAGAATCTCGTTTCCATGGAAATATGTGGTTTTTGTGGTTAAAGAATCTGAAAGCAAAACTAAAGTAGTTTCATGTCATAAATGGTAGACATTCACCATTGATGTAACACCAATAACATTCATGGCTGTTGTAAACAGCATTCAATATGTTAACCTGCAGTTTTGTATGGGAGAGTCAAGTTTGTGAAGTGAGATATAGTTTACGGCTTTGAGCTCAAAAATAAGGAGATACTGGGAAGATGGTATGATGTATTTACAGGGGTGGTTTATTGAATTATAAGTATTTAATTTCATAGGCTGAGGAACCAGGGGGCAAAGTTTTTTTTTTAATTTGCTCCCCCCCCCCCATCCCCAGAGCATTAACATGATTATATTATATGCAAATAGAAGGTTTTTCACCTCTGTTGGTGCAATTAATTGAAAACAACAACAACAACAACAACAACAATTCCTCACACATGAAGCTATAAGCTAGTCTCTTTAAGTACTGTATTATTATAATTAACAGTTGTAGCAGGTATACTGCAGCTGGAAGTGTGGAACCTTCAGACAATGTTTGTGTTTCTACTCAAATATTTTCTTATTCAACTACAATTGAACAATTTGATGTTAGTATATCCAAATATGTGGAAAAGAACGAGGTTTACTTTAAGCAGTATCGTGTAGAGAAACTGGGGGAAGGGGGAGGGGGGGCAAGAAGGGATAATCTATCACGCCACCACATTAAGGCCCCACTTTTATAAGAGTGAACTGAGCCTTCAAATTTATGTTAAGAGTATAAAGCCCTCACTTACATGGACATTATTTTAAGAGCTAGAGTCTGCCTTACTCTTGTTTCTTGTAATTGACCTATCCCTTTGTTACTCTGTTATCTTCAACACCCACCATGCTATACTGAAGGAATAGTAGCTCTGAGGTACAGCCATCTATGAAGAATGAGAACTAACTTGAAATGGCTAAGAGACAAACACGATTGCTGAGTTCCTAATCAGCTTCAAAGATAGCCCCGACTCTGAATTTGAAGATGAATGTGTAGGTTTGGGAAAGTACATAAAAGTGTGTTTGCATGATAAGAAAGGCATTTTGGTGTACAGTGTAAATGTATGTGACGTGATATTATTTCAAGACTATGTGTGTTTGTGGAATTATTGTGGGTAGTAAGTGTGTTTAGGAAGAAAGTATGCTTACAAGAAATGAAAAAACACTTTCTTCCTAATGATATAAACACTAATTCAAGAAATAGCCTAAGGAATAAATCAAAACTGTGCTTTTAAAAGAGGCAGAAAAATTGTAACGCTAAACAAAAACGCTTATAGTAAGAATTGTGACAAAAAACAATACAAACATACAGATCACAATAATTGACATGAATCAAGAGTCAGCTACCAGCAAAAAATAAAGAATTGTGTATTTAAGTGTGCAAAAAATAAATAATTTCATTATAAAAGTTTATTTCTTTAATTTGCCTCACTGATTCTCGGCTCCCTTACCCTGATTTTGAAGTGATGCCTTTTCAAGTAAATTACTTTTTATTTAGCTATAAAACTTGTTTGTGTGGACTGAATTTGACTCGCTATAGGTGCAATGCAGGTTTGCAATCCACCCCCCCCCCCTCCACATCCTTGCCCCAAGGTTAGCATAAACATAATATAAATATAAACCAGTTCCACATGAGAGAGAGTTATGTTTGTGAAGTATAGACATATAGAATATAGAATTGCTGCTCTGAG
>WLWI01004327.1_pt1 | contig 12028 bp, 8 predicted proteins | sample 6701501 | NCBI WGS metagenome assembly WLWI01 (sample SAMN12718690, study PRJNA515312) | sponge metagenome | isolation source: marine sponge | host: Mycale hentscheli | place: New Zealand: South Island, Marlborough, Capsize Point | collected 2014-11-01
GGCTCAACATTCAATACTAAAGCCTGAAAAACCGGCTTTGGCTTCGCTCTCTACGTTCACTCCGCCAAAGCCAATAGCGAAGCTGCAATAGAAAGCTAAATTACAGACCTCAGATTACACTACCGGCGAGTTTCCGTTTTCGCTGCCAAAAATTGTATTGTACCTTTGTTTCTTTATGGTAAAGGTGACTTGCTTGATACCACTTATATTGTGCGTTAATCTGGTTGAGGAAGAAGCTGGATAGCTTTTCTGGTATAGATGTCCGTTTTGGTTCCGGTGATGATGGTTTTTGAGTGCAGGTTTGGGCTCATTGACAGCAAACAATGCTTCACTTGATGACGTAGATTGCCGGTGGTTCCATTGACTAAGTTCAAAGCTGGTTTTACACAAAAATTAGACTATTTAACTAATGCGAGGAAATACATAACATGTCGACTAACTCAAGACTGACACCTCTTGTCGGTTTGCAAATGTTGTTTGTAGCATTCGGTGCCTTGGTGCTGGTTCCCATATTGACGGGCCTTGATCCAAATGTGGCGCTGTTTACTGCAGGACTTGGGACCCTAATATTCCAACTGGTAACGCGCCGGCAGGTGCCGATATTTCTGGCGTCTTCTTTCGCTTTTATTGCGCCCATTATCTATGGCGTTCAAACCTGGGGTATTCCTGCAACAATGTCTGGGCTGTTCGCTGCTGGTGTGGTGTACATGGTGCTAGGTGGCGTGGTGGCGGTTCGAGGGCAGGAGTTTATTCATCGAATTCTACCTGCGGTGGTCGTGGGTCCTGTTATCATGGTTATTGGCCTGAGCTTAGCGCCCGTTGCAGTAAACTTGGCGCTGGGGAAAACAGGGGATGGAGCCGCAATACTCGTTGATCCACAAAAAGCGTTAATCGTATCGTCTATTGCGTTGATTGCTACCATTGTTACCGCGATGTTAGCGAAAGGAATGTTTAAACTGATTCCCATTCTGGTCGGTATCGTGTCTGGTTACATTGTGTCTGTCGTATTTGGATTGGTTAATTTTGCAGCAGTTGCAGAAGCGCCGCTATTTGCACTGCCTAATTTTGTGATGCCACAATTCAGCTTGGAAGCCATTCTTTTTATCGTCCCCATCGCGATTGCTCCGGCCATTGAACACATTGGTGACATGCTCGCAATTAGCAACGTAACCAAAAAAGACTTTCTAAAAGAACCCGGACTGAACAAAACATTGTTAGGTGATGGTATCGCGACGTCCGCCGCCGCGATGTTTGGAGGGCCACCGAATACCACTTATTCAGAAGTAACTGGAGCGGTGACATTAACCAAAGCGTTTAATCCCGTTATCATGACTTGGGCAGCAGGCTTTGCCATTGTTTTGTCATTTTCTGGAACTTTAGGCGCTATTTTGGCGACGATTCCCACGCCCGTAATGGGCGGCATCATGTTGTTATTGTTCGGTGCGATTGCCGTGGTTGGTCTTAACACATTGGTCAGGGCAGGAGATGATCTCGCCCAGCCAAGAAACCTAATTATCGTTTCGTTGATTCTCGTTTTTGGAATTGGTGGGATGTCGATTTCCATGGGCGATTTTTCGTTAAGTGGAATCGGTTTGGCGGCGATTGCCGGGATCATCCTGAATCTGATCTTGCCTCGCCAGGCTCAGGAAGACTGAGCTCACCATTCTTAGTGTTAATAGCTTGAATATGGTTGATCAAAGTGAGTCGATGTCGCAATTCCACGTCGCTGTACGACAGTGGTTTTGCCATCACTTTGATCAACCAACTCCCACGCAATTAGACGCATGGCGGGCAATATCCAGCGATAACCATGCGCTTATCGCTGCTCCAACTGGGTCGGGTAAAACGCTGGCTGCGTTTTTAACAGCCATTGATACGCTGGTCAAACAGGCAGAGTCCGGTGATCTCAACAACGAAGTCCGGGTAGTTTACGTCTCTCCCCTCAAAGCGTTGTCGAATGACATCAATCGAAACCTCCAAAACCCGTTGTCTGGGGTGCATCAGTATTTCCAACACCAGCATGGAGAAGACGCACCGCCGCTGATCAATGCGGCTGTTCGCACTGGCGATACCAGTCAAAGCGAGCGGGCGAAGATGATCAGAACCCCTCCCCATATTTTGGTCACCACGCCAGAATCGCTTTATATTTTATTAACGTCGGAATCTGGGCGTCGTATGTTAGCGTCTACCAGAACCGTTATTGTGGATGAGATTCATGCTTTGGCTTCATCGAAAAGAGGCGCTCATTTAGCGTTGTCGCTAGAGCGACTACAAGGATTGTGTGTTCACCCTTTAACTCGTATTGGTCTGTCCGCGACCCAAGAGCCGGTTTCCACTGTGGCTAAATTTCTCACGGGTTCTGCTTCAAAAAAGGAATGCTTGATTATCAATAGCGGTCATCACCGCGAGCGAGATCTACAAATCAGCTTACCGGGATCTCCGCTATCTGCTGTGATGTCGGCAGACGGCTGGGGTGAAATCTACAACGATCTCGAGGCACTGATTGAAAGTCATACCACAACGCTGATTTTTGTTAATACCCGACGACTGGCTGAACGCTTAGCGAAAGCACTGGCGGAGCGCATTGGTGACGAATACGTGACTTCGCATCACGGGAGTCTGGCAAAAGAACATCGATTTTCCGCAGAACAGCGCCTCAAAGGAGGAAGATTAAAGGCTTTGGTTGCTACTGCGTCACTGGAACTTGGTATCGATATTGGTAATGTGGACTTGGTTTGTCAAATTGGCTCACCAAGAGCGGTCAGCGTGTTCTTGCAGCGGGTAGGTCGTTCTGGTCACGGCATCGGTAAGACGCCTAAGGGGCGGCTTTTCCCACTATCCCGGGATGACCTGACTGAATGTGTTGCGTTAATGGATGCGATAGCCCAAGGTGAATTGGACCAACTTACCATTTATCCCCAGCCTTTGGATGTCTTAGCCCAGCAGATTGTGGCGGAGGTGGCTGGAGGTGAAAAATCGTTAGATGATTTGTTTGCACAGTTTCGCGCAGCAAAGCCCTATGCAGCGTTATCTAGGGACAAATTCGATGAAGTTATCGGTATGTTAGCGGATGGTTTTTCCACCCGAAGGGGAAGACGGTCTGCTTATCTTCACCTCGATGCAGTCAATGGCCGTATTAGGCCGAGGAAGAGTGCTCGGCTGACGGCATTGACCAACGGAGGTACGATTCCTGACCAGTTTGATTACGACGTTATCCTACAACCAGAGGGACTAAAGATTGGGACGCTAAATGAGGACTTCTCATTTGAATCCCTAGCCGGCGATATTTTTCAATTGGGAAATATCTCATACCAAATTTTGCGGGTTGAGTTGGGTAAAGTATTTGTTTGTGATGCCAAAGGTAAGCCTCCGAGCATCCCTTTCTGGTTCGGTGAAGCTCCGGGGAGGACGGATGCTATGAGTCAGGCAGTGTCGCGCTTGCGGGATAATCTACAACAGTGGTTGACGCAGGGGCGTGAAGTCGCCACGAGTCGCGTGAAGGCGTACTATAAAGTCACCGATTGCGCAGCTACCCAGCTAACGGATTATCTTGCAGCTGCCCATAGCGCTTTGGATGCATTGCCAACTTTTGAGACAGTGATTTTCGAACGCTTCTTTGATCAGGCGGGAGATCAACACTTGGTTATCCACTCAGCTTTTGGTTCTCGGGTGAATCGGGCTTGGGGATTAGCGTTAAGAAAGCGCTTCTGTCGAAAATTCAACTTCGAGCTACAGGCCGCCGCACTGGAAGACACGATTGTACTTTCTCTTGGGAGTACCCACAGTTTTCCCTTAGAAGAAGTGATTCAGTATCTTAAATCGACCTCGGTAAGAGACGTCCTTACTCAGGCGCTGTTGGATTCACCCATGTTTCCCACGCATTGGCGATGGAATGCGTCCATTGCTTTAGCTGTGAGGCGTTTTTCTGGCGGTAAAAAATCACCACCTCAGTTTCAACGCAGTGACGCGGAAGATCTAATTGCAGTGGTCTTTCCTGATCAAATTGCTTGTGCTGAAAATATCGCGGGCAAGCGGGAGATCCCAGAGCATCCGCTCATCGATCAGACTATTTACGATTGTCTGAATGACCTAATGGATATTCATCGTTTTGAATCGGTGTTGAGAAAAATCGAAAGCGGCAAGATTAATATCCTTTGTAAGGATCTCGTCGCTCCTTCTCCTTTGGCAGAGGAGGTATTAACCGCAAAGCCCTACGCTTTTTTGGATGATGCACCGGCAGAAGAAAGAAGAACGTCTTTGGTAAGAACAAGGCAGTTTTTGCATCCTGAAGATGCGGCTCAATTAAGTGAGTTGGACGTCGATGTGATTCGTGAAGTGCAAAAGGAAGCCTAGCCTGGAGCGACGAACCTTGATGAATGCCACGATGCGTTAATGATACTGGGTGTGGTCAGTGATGAAGAAACACAAGAGCACGGTTGGACCGACTGGTTACAAACATTATCAAAAGCAAACCGTGCCTGTCGAACCCAGGTTGACGACCGTGGCTTTTGGGTCTGCGCTGAACGCCTTTCTATTTGGATGTTAGTACATCCGACAGCAACCCTCGAACCCGCTATCAGCCCGGTGTCCGTCGTTTCAATAGAAACCCCAGAAGACGCAATCAGAGAAGTGATTCGTATGCGATTGCAAGGCATGGGCCCGGTAAGTGCTCAAGCGCTTTGTGATCTCCTTCTGGTTACTATGCCGGTGGTGATGCTAGCGCTGCTTGAGCTGGAACAGGAAGGCTACGCCATGCAAGGTGCATTCATTGAGGGTGATGGGAGTAGCCAATGGTGTGAAAGAGGGTTGCTTGCCAGAATTCACAGACGAACCATCAAACACTTGAGAAAACAAATTGCCCCGGTTTCTGTTAGTGGGTTTATGAAGTTCCTGTTTCACTGGCAAGGTTTGGATCAGGAAGCCGAATCACAAAACAATGACCCAGAAACATTAGCAGCTGTGCTTGAGCAACTGGAAGGCATCGAGGTGCCAGCCGGTGCTTGGGAGAGCTCGGTGTTACCGGTGAGGCTCAATGGGTATATGAATTACTGGTTGGACATTTTGTGTTCAAGCGGACGAATTTCTTGGGCACGATTGAGTAAGCCCGCCACGATGAACCAATCGTCTTTGGCTCAGGTTAAAAAAGTGATCCAACAATCTCCCATTGCACTGTCATCAAGACAGGGATTGGCGCATTGGTTGAAATTCAGTGCGCAAAAAGTGCTGCCTGAGACGCTCTCTGGTCACGCTCAGCGACTCTACGAGCTGCTGGATAGCAGTGGAGCGCAGTTTTTTGATGATCTTGTTGCGCAGGGAGGGTGGTTGAAGATAGAAGTGGAGCAGGCGCTGTCCGAATTGATTGGAAATGGCTTGGTAACCAGTGACAACTACGTGGGTTTGCGTGAGTTAGTTCAACCCTCCTCAGAAAAAAGAGCTGTCAGGGGGAGGAAACGTGCATCAATGTCACCGATGAGTAATGCAGGACGGTGGTCAGTGATCAATCGAACCATCACTGATGAGGAGCAATGGGCTTCCGTTGAATATGTAGCATCCACGTTATTGAAGAGATACGGTGTTGTCTTCAGGCGATTGATTGATCTGGAAAACAGCATGCCCAGCTGGAGGGAGTTACACTATGTGTTCAGAAGAATGGAAGCGCGAGGAGAAGTAAGGGGAGGGCGGTTTGTTCAGGGATTTGCAGGGGAGCAATTCGCCTTACCAGAGGCGGTTGGAAAATTGAGGCAATTGGATAAAGAAGGTCGTGACTCAATGATCTCGATCAGCGCGGCAGATCCGTTGAATTTAACCGGCGTGGTACTTCCGATGGAACGAGTTCCGGCGATCATCAGCAACCGGATTTTGTTTCGAGACGGTAACGTTATTGCGATCTATGTTGCGGGTGAAGTGAAATGGGTAGCGGATGTTCAAAAGAAAGAGCAATGGCAGGTGGAGCAAAAACTAATCAGTCTCCCTAAGACCAAGCTTGGAAAATACCAACACACGAGATTCAGCGCCTTACATTAATTGGCTCCATTACGGGCTTTTCGAATGAAACCGGTGATAATCATTAATGCGGCTCCTCCGAACAAGCCTGAAACTAGATGTCCACCGAGAATGCTAACACTGCCTAATCCAAAAGCACCAAGGTAGTGAGCCGCTAATCCACCGCCGACAAGGCCGGCCAGAAGGTTTCCTATCAGACTGATACTCCATCTGTTGAAGAAGAGCCCAGCAGCAATGCCGCCGACGACCCCACCGAAAAGACTGACAATGAATGGTGCAAAGGTTTGCATGGGTAACTTTACGGTTATGATTGTATTTAGGTACGCGTTAGATGATGGGACGCCCCTGCTTGAGAAGGGTCGTTGGCAATACCGTTCGGCGACTTATGCGCCGCCTTTACTTTTTGGTCTGTTTATCGATCGATGGCGTCCATGGCGCTCACAAGGTAGTCCCAAAGGTATTCCGTGTAACTCCAGCGAATTTGAATATTGAAGGTGGATTTGTCCAGCTTATGCAGTAAAACACTGGCATGGCCAAATCGGGTTTGGGTGCAATGAGAGGACTTGAAAACCTCTGGATGAAGATCCAAAGGGCAACCTTTCCTCAGCAATGCCGTAACATCAGGCCCTTGAAGCTGTAGTACCGTGTAGTAATCAGACACATCCGTGACAGCGTGATGAATGGAAGACAAGTCTGACTTGATTTTTTCCATTAATTCCGCAACAGCGTCGATTTCGCAGTGAATGAGCCATTCGTCGGGGCCTAGCCAGAAAACGGTGATTGATTTATGTTGCTCTTGGGTATTTGCCTCGACGGGCAAAGCACACCCAACCACCGCGGCTACTTTTTCGATAAACCGTTTGTTTTCAGCGTTTCCGCGGAGATTAATTTTCCCAATCCACGGCAGCTCTATTAGCGTATTATCACCTTCAATCCGTTGACGGTTATAAGCCGGTGACGTGGTCTTAATGGTTACATCTTTCTCGCCGCCGTTGACGACGTCAGACTGTTGATCACCCATGGGTGTGTTCTCCCCGTTTGTATTTTTTCCGTTGACTAAATGGCATGGACTATGTCGATTCGGTCACTTATTTTTCAATGAAAATAGGATCGGTCAGTGTGACCTTTTGGCTGCTTCCATCGATTGCAGGTACGTAGAATGATTGCCCTTTTCGATTGACGCCGTCTTTCACCAGTGCCATGGCGATGGAGCGCCCTACATTCGGGCTCATGTAGCTCGATGTAATGTGCCCAATCATGTTCATGGGTGGTTTATCTTTAAGTGTTTCAACAAGGTGCGCGCCTTCAGGGAGCACAGAGGTCGGATTTTCAGTTAAAACGCCGACTAACTGTTTCCGACCCTTTCGGGAAGTGTCGCTTCGCAGAAAGGATCGACGTCCGAGGAAATCGCCTTTTTTCTTCGACACGATCCAATCCATACCTAGATCCATGGGTGTCACCGTTCCGTCAGTATCCTGACCAACAATGATGAACCCTTTTTCAGCCCGAAGGACGTGCATGGCCTCGGTGCCGTAGGGGCAGATGTCAAATTCTTTTCCCGCTTTCATCACTGCTTCCCATAGCGCCAGCCCGTATCTTGCTGGAACGTTGATCTCGAAAGCGAGTTCTCCTGTAAAGCTGATATGGAACACTCGGGCTGGAATGCCCGCGATCTCCATCTCCCTCATGGACATGAATGGAATCGATTCCAAGTCCAATGGATGGTCTGTTAGCTTCTCCAGTATTTTCCGACTGTTTGGTCCGTTTAATGATGCGACTGCCCATTGCTCCGTGACGCTGGTAGCATAAACTTCCATTTCAGGCCATTCGGTTTGTAACCACTCCTCAATCCAGCTCATTACCCTCGCCGCGCCGCCAGACGTGGTGGTCATGTGGTAGTGATTTTCTCCGAGGCAGGTTGTGACACCGTCATCAAACACCATTCCGTGTTCATTCAACATCAAACCATATCGACACTTCTGGGGTGCAAGCTTACTCCATGCGTTGGTATAGAGAATATTCAGTAGTTTGCTGGCATCACGACCCTGAAGATCGATTTTCCCAAGGGTGGAGGCGTCGAGTAGTCCAGCTGAGTTTCTCACCGCGAGGCATTCTCGTTGCACCGAGTCATGCATGCTTTCATTAGCATTGGGAAAATAAAAAGGCCGTTTCCAATCACCCACGTCCTCATAAACGGCGCCATTTCTGTCATGCCAAGCGTGCATGGCGGTTTTGCGTTTTTGCAGGAAGAGCTCCCGACGCTCCTGACCAACCACGGAACCTAAAGTCAGTGGTGTAAATGGTGGGCGGAACGTCGTGGTTCCAACCGCAGGGATAGAGGTATTACGTAGATTGGACAACACTGCTAAGGCATTAAGATTCGATGTCTTGCCTTGGTCGGTGCCCATGCCTGTGGTGGTGTAGCGTTTTACATGCTCCACAGATTCGAAACCTTCCCTCGCAGCCAGCTCAATATCTGCCACGGTGGAATCATTATGTAGCTCATGGAAGTGTTTTTTCTTACCCTGACCAAGAGGATGGTCGCAAGGAAGAATCCATAGAGCCCTTAAGGGAGCACTTTGCGGCTCGATGCAACTGACATCGGTGGTGATTTCTGAGGCATCGAAGCCGGCGGCTGTCGCGGCAGATTTCCCAGCGTCGAAGCCCTCGGTCAAGCAGTCTATTAGCGCATAACTGGCGTTACAGGCCCCGACACTAAAAGACGGATTATTCTGGTTGAGGGTGTTTTGCGTTTCGGTGTCTGGGACGAAACAGTGTTTGTCATCAAGGAATTTTAGTTTCCCTTTGGCCTGACTATAAAGGTGGACCGTCGGTGTCCAGCCACCAGAAACACCGACTAAATCGCAAGAATGCGTGGTTTTGGGTCCCGTAACATCGTCCCCCGCAGTATTGAGATGCATGATCTCAATGTGGCGTATTTTTCCTTTGGCGTAATCGACCCCGGTGATAGTGCTATTGGAAATAAATTTGATTCCAGCCTGTTGAGCTTTTTCGAAAATTTCTCCACTAAGATTTTGTCTGATGTCGACGATGGTGACCTGGGCGCCGGCTTTGCTGGCATCGATGGCGGTGAAATAGGCGCTGTCATTGTTGGTTAAAACAGTAATTTGCTTTCCGGGCAAGACGCCAAATCGATGGATATAAGTGCGAATCGCGTTCGCTAACATAACGCCGGGACGGTCATTGTCGGCGAAGACCATGGGGCGCTCGATGGCGCCGGTGGCAAGTACCACCTGTTTCGCTCTTATTTTCCACAATCGCTCTTTAGGCGCACTGCCTGCTCGGTTAGGCCCTAGGTGTTCGTTAAGTCGTTGATTGGCGACGAGGAAGTTATAGTCGTAGTAGCCGGTTAACGTGGTGCGCTCGAGTAACGTGATGTTTTCCAGCTTACGTAATTCGTTTAGCTGTTGATCGATCCACTCTCGTGTGGATTTTCCGTTAATTTCAGCGGTATCAGAGAGCAACGACCCGCCGAAGTTGTTTTTTTCATCGACTAGCATGACCCGTGCTCCGGCTTTCCCTGCGGCTAGGGCTGCCTGCAAACCAGCCGGGCCGCCGCCAACGACCAAAACATCGCAGTGGGCAAAGGTTTTGTCATAGCTATCGGGGTCAGACTCCATGGGAGAGACCCCAAGCCCGGCTGCCTTTCGAATGAACTTTTCATAAGTCATCCACAATGACTGCGGCCACATAAATGTTTTGTAGTAGAAACCCGCTGGGAAAAGCCGGGATAAAACAGAGTTGATGGCGCCGATATCGAAATTGACAGAAGGCCAGCAGTTTTGAGAACGGGCGGTCAACCCTTCGTAAAGTTCAACTTCAGTGGCTCTTCGATTGGGCTCGGTGTAAGCGCCTTTTTCAAGCTGTACTAACGCATTCGGTTCTTCTGAGCCGGCGGTAAAAACGCCCCTTGGTCGGTGGTATTTGAAGCTGCGACCCACCAAGTTGACCCCATTTGCCAATAATGCGGACGCCAGTGTATCGCCGGTATAACCTTCATACCCTTTGTCGTCGTACCAGAATCGAATGGGTTTGGTACGGTTGAGCAATCCGCCTTGCTCCAGCCGGTTTTTCTGGCTCATGATTTTGCCTCTGGTGTGTCTGGTGCATCGATGGTCGGTGCTGCTTCGCCAGGTTTATAAGATCCGTAAATGTGGTCAGAATGGGTGTTTCGGGCGACATTAAACCACCGTCGACAGCCGTGGTCATGGACCCAACGCTCGTAATGTACTCCCTTCGTGTTTGATCTGAAGAAAACATAATTTCCCCATTCTTCTTCAGACAGTTCCTCGGTGTTCAAAGGCCGTGCAATGTGTGCCTCACCGTGACAGCTAAATTCTGTTTGGTCGCGTTTACCGCACCATGGACATTCGATTACTAGCATCCTAAACCTCGGTTAGTGTGCGACAGCAGCGGCAGCACCTTCATCAATCAGGGCTCCGGAGTTAAAACGATTAATGGAGAAAGGCTCTGCAATGGGATGCATTTCTCCACGTGCTATAGAATGGGCGAACACGTTACCTGAACCTGGAGTGGCCTTAAAACCACCGGTTCCCCAGCCGCAATTAAAGAACAAATTATCGACGGGTGTTTTAGAAATAAGCGGTGACCGATCCACAGTAACATCCACTATGCCGCCCCATTGGCGTAGCATTTTCATCCGTGAGAAGATGGGATACAGCTCAACTACGGGTCCAACGGTTTCTTCGATAACATTGAAACCGCCCCGTTGAGAGTAGGAGTTGTAAGTGTCCGATCCGGCCCCAATGACCAATTCACCTTTGTCTGATTGACTAATGTAGGCGTGAATACTGCCAGACATGACCACGCAATCCAAAATGGGCTTGATGGGTTCAGAAACCAAGGCTTGTAGAGGGAAAGATTCAATGGGTAGGCGAAATCCAGCCATCTCGGCAAGTACGCTGCAATTTCCTGCCACGACACAACCGACCTTTTTAGCGCCGATGAAACCGCGGCTGGTTTCGACTCCTTTGACCACATTGTTCTCCATGCGAAAGCCGGTGACTTCGCAGTTTTGAATAATGTCCACACCTAAGGCATCAGCGGCGCGAGCATAACCCCATGCAACCGCATCGTGCCTCGCCGTTCCCCCGCGTTTTTGCAGCAATGCTCCCATGACAGGGTATCGACAATTTATATTGATAAACGGGACCATCTCCTTGACTTGTGCCGGAGAGAGAAACTCTGAATCGATGCCATTGAGATGAATGGCATTTCCGCGCCGACCGATTTCCTGCATGTCGTGAACACTGTGAGCCAAATGCAATAGGCCACGCTGGGAGAACATCACGTTATAGTTCAGATCCGTACTGAGGTTCTCCCACAGTTTCATGGCGTGTTCGTAAATGCCCGCTGACTCGTCCCATAAGTAGTTTGAGCGAACAATGGTGGTGTTTCGCCCCGTGTTTCCTCCGCCAATCCAGCCTTTTTCGATAACCGCGACATTGGTGATGCCGCATTCTTTCGCTAAATAGTAAGCCGTGGCTAAACCATGTCCACCGCCGCCAACAATGACAACGTCATATTCTTTTTTCGGTTCGGGACTGCGCCAAGCGCGTTGCCAATCCTGGTGGTAATTGACCGAATTACGGATCAGGCTAAAAATTGAGTAACGATTCATAATTATTTCGCGTGGTGTGTCTTTGCATTCTGCTGGGCATGTTCACTGGGCTGGCAGGTCAATGTGAACCACTTGACGCATCAGGCGCCGAGTCTAATGAGATTATATCAACTGAATTTGCCTGATAGCGACAAGATTGTGACTATGAAAGATCAAGGAGTGAGTATTCGAATCATGAGGCTCGATTAGTGGCGATACCTAGTGAGCGTTTTTTAGTGAGCATTGCCTAGTGGGTATTATCTGTAGAAGTTCAGACTTGAGCTGACAGTTACCCGTTTATCAGTAGCTGTCTGTCAGATAGAGTTTAGTTTACAAACTTTTCTTTCCAGATCGCTTTACCGTCGATGAGTGTTTCCATCGGCG
>WLWI01004329.1_pt1 | contig 12026 bp, 15 predicted proteins | sample 6701501 | NCBI WGS metagenome assembly WLWI01 (sample SAMN12718690, study PRJNA515312) | sponge metagenome | isolation source: marine sponge | host: Mycale hentscheli | place: New Zealand: South Island, Marlborough, Capsize Point | collected 2014-11-01
TCCACCTGCAGCTACACTGATACCAAGCAATTCTGACAGTGATGATTCAGTTCATTCCGACACCATTTGCAATATCGATGAAATTGATACTGATTCTGATTCCGATTTTGATTCATATGCTTCAAGTTATTCTATTATAACCAATGTTTTGTAACAAAAAATAGTATTTTCCTTAAAATTACGATTCTCAATATTAATGCAGTGCACCTATGCTGATCAAATGGAGTTTAATGGAGGTATTAAACAGAGTTAACATGGGAGGCTTACATTGGCAGGCGGGGCCTCAGGGCCCCTAAGGCGGGCTGGGAAATTAAGGGAGTTACGGAGGCATGCGCAACACAGGCCACATGGCCAGGTCAGGCAGCAAAACCTACCACAGGTAAAACGTGCTGTGTCGTGCGGAGAGCAAGTAGAAGCCCTACAAGCGGTGAATAGCGCTCCATTTGTATCGATACGGCTGGAACGTTTGAGAGTTGTTCGGGGGAGAAGCCGAAGTCAAGACAGCGATGGCAGACGGGAGCGACGAGAGCAGCATCGAGCTTAGCCCAGCTTCGCTTCAAGCCATCATTGACGGCGTGGTGACAAAGCTGCAGGGGAGTGCAGGGAAATGTGGCGGGGGCTCAGCGGAAGAGACGCCGAGGGCGCACGATGGTAAGACCATGGCTATAAAGCAGCAATAGGCTAGTGGTGGGCGTTAATTAGCGAGGTTAAGGAGCTTCCCCCTCCACCCGACGGGTGTGACAATCAGCGGGAATGCCAACGGTAGGGAGCAGCGGGTAATTAAGAGTAATTGTTAATGGAGGGGTGGAAGAAAAAAAAAAAAAAAAAGAGCACGGAGAAGGTGAAGCAAGTGGAGGTAGGGTATGCTGCATGACAAGCAGGCAAAGCAAGGCATGACAAGCAGGCAAGGCAAGGCATGCAAGGCAAGGCAGGACAAGCAGGCAAGGCATGACAAGAGGAGGGGGCAAGGCAAGCATGGGGGCAAGGCAGGCAGAACAAGCAGAAGCAAGGCAGGAGAAGGGAGGCATGCAAAACGCAGCAAGGCAGGGCAAGTAGATCATGGCAATTGTAGCAGGGTGAGGAGCCTATGGAAGCTTGATAAAGTGATGCATAAGAAGTAGGTGGACAAGGAAGGGCGAGTAGAGGGGGGTATAGTTATCGAGAACATATCAAATATAGGGACAGCCGCATGGCGTGGGCAGTACACTGCCCCGGCATAGAGTTAGTTAGCATAGAATATATATGGTTAAAAAAAAATAATAATAATAATAATAATAATAATTAAAAAATAAAAAGTTTGTAATTAAGCAGTTAAATAATGACAGGGACTAGCGGGCAGGCAGTTACGATTACCACCCTCTCTCTCTCCCTCCTTTCTATATTCCTCTATTTCTCAATCCTGTCTCGCATGGCTGCAGGTTGAGAGCGGCAGGGGGAGGAGCTGGCAAGGCTGGGGCTCCACACGTTTTCGCTAGAGAGCGAGTCGCTAGGAAGCAGCTGTGGAGCAATGGTGGGTGGTGCAGGCGGCGGCAAGACAGGGCCAAACATGGAGGGAGAGGCGAGCCAGAGTGAGCACTCAGCAGCAACAGCAAAGCCAGGCACCTGCCTGGTATCAATTGGACCCGGCCTCCCATCTCTCCCCAAGCGGCTGGTGGAACGCATTGGCACGGGAGAATATGTGGACTTCGGGGAACTCCCACTGGCAAAGGGCAAAAGTCGCCCCCTTCCGCAGGCAGGAGAGGGACAGGTGGTGGTGGTTCAAGAGCCACTGACTTGATGGCCACCCGGAAGACGATTCCGGACTTGGCTACTTGGCTGCAGTGCTTCGGCATATTTACTGCAGTGGTGGCAGCAGCACGGCCCAAGAGGGTGCCGGAACTGATGGCCTACCAGGCCATCATTGCAAAAGCAAGCCAAACCTATCGCTGGCCATCATGGGTGGTGTACGATCAGGCATTCCGCCAGAAAATGGCGGGAGCACAGGAGCAGTCCTGGGCCAAGGTACTTGTACTCAGTGTGTTTGTTCGGTGTGTCGGTCGCTGGAGCACACAGCCACAGCATGTCCGTCAAGGGCGACAAGAAAACGCACGTGGCCAGGGTCACCGGCAAGAGGAGCAAACCAGGAGGTGTGCCAGAAATTTAACAGGTTCAATGGGGACTGCAGGTATGGCAGGAACCACACCCCGTGACAAAGTGCAAGGCAGGAAACAAACGCCCCAGACAGGAGGAGTAGGAGTGGGCGCAGGAGAGAGCAGCTGGAACTGTCATGGAACAACCTGTTGACATGGGTGTATAATTGAGAATGTGTGCAGTATTAAAAAAAAAATATATATATATATATATATATATATTTATTGCAGCTTTGATATTTTTACTTGAATATTTCCGCATCACGCGAGCGTTCTGTATTCTCCCATATTGTACGGTTTATATTGTACGGTACACTACGCATGCGCGTAGCGAGTAAAATCAATGAAAATTGAATTGTAACCGGTTGAGAAAAAATATCAAGGCAGCAATAAATCACTTATCACACTCGTCGTACAATATGGGAATATTTTACTCTCACGCCACATTTTCACTCGCCTTTGGCTCGTGAAAATATTTTGCGTGCTCGTAAAATATTTTCCCATATTGTACTCTGACTCGTGCTATAAGTATTATATATATTATATATAAGTATCAGTACTTTGAAAAGCTGTTTTGTTGCTTTAGTCCATGTCTAAAGGCCATAGCCTGACTTTTCACTCACCACCTTTGCTGGTAGAGGAGAAGGTCATTAAAGATGTGAAGGTTGTTAGAATGCAGCATATTGGAAGCACCAAAGAATACATCGTCAAATTTAACGAGGCACGTGACAGACAGATGAGTTTACAAAATGTTTAGACAATATAAATTAATTTTCCGAGTGGAGGATTGAAAATGAAAATTTAGTGGTCATGCACAATTCCACAACAAATTTATGTAACAATTGCTAATTGCTAAAATATAATGCTGATTAATGAAGCCACTGAAACGTGCAAGCTGTTTTCTCTCTCCCTCCCTCCCCACTTTTTTTTGTTTTTTTTTGTTTTTTTGACAAAAGCAGAAAAATTAAACATGTGGCAGGTATTTTTGAGAGGGGAGGGTGACTTGTAAACACTTCTCACCCATTCCCTTCCAATTTAATTTTTTGAACGTTAAATAATTTATATCCTAACATAATTAATTTAAAAAATTCTATACTTCTTCACTAATCTTGTTTATATCATATCTTAACTTAAAGAACCTTCAAACCTATGCTGTAACCAGCAAAGTCCTCTAGGATAGTGGTGACTGTGCTGTTTGCAATCACGTAAGCCCATTAGGATGTTGTTTTCTATTAGGAAAAAAAAGTCTTTCTTCAAGCAATAATTTTGTGAAACCCTGGCAGTGTGTATCAATACATTTGCTGATCAACCCTAGAATGCAATAAGTGTAAAGTTATATCTAGACATAGCATTGCTTCTTAGACTGAAAACTCAAGTTGACGAATTTTTCTTCATTGTTCAGTATACTACATTTAGTCATTGAGTTATTATTATTTATTGAAGAATAAAAAACAATTGCTTCTCTTACCGGTCACCGGTATTGCTCGTTTTTCTACATTTATTTATTTACACAAGAGTTAATTTGAATTATTTATTGAAGGATCAAGAAGATTGGCTGGCCAGAATTCGTGATAGTATCCATAAATCCAACACACTGAGCAGCAGAGGCCCAAGTTTGTTATCCCACGACTCCACATCTCCGTCCATCTCTACTAGCATCTCATCTAGAAGGAGAACACCATCTTGTCAGGGAGAAGAAATAGAGTTACCACAGAGCAACCAGGTCAATAGTGATAAAAACATGACAAAACAAGGAACAGAAGGATGTTTGGAAGGAGATATAGAAAACAAAGAAGGTAGTCTGGAAAATGAAAAAGGTGGTCTTGAAGAAAAAAGTGACTCTGCATCTTCAGATACTGGAGAAGGCAAAGAAATGTAGTCAAATTCAGTTTTTGAAACCATTTTGTGTACAAATTATTTATCTCACCATTTATCGCTTTCATTAAAAAACAAACAATAAAAGAACTACTCAAAGTTGTACTTAACTCAATAGTCTCGAGTAGAATGACCCTTTACCAAACCTGTAGTAAAAAGACCCTTTACCAAGCCCTGTAATAGTCTCAAATTGCAAGACCCTTTACCAAACCCTTACGAAAAAGGTCTGAATACTATTTCGGTAAGAGGACGACAAAAACAAAACCTTTTACCAAATAAAATTTACTTGCAAGAATGGATCGAACAGAATTGAATAAAAAAGTAAGCCAACTAGTTGTCCATAAAAATATATATGTAAGCTTAAATCTTTGTAGGTTCATCTTCTATTTGACAAAGCTTCTAGTTTGAAGCCTGCCATTGAATTGCGTGCCAAAGCCAATCATGATTGCGTCTTACTCAGAGCAGCTATCCAGAAGGTATACCAGTTTTATGTATCACCATTGTACCCTCCATTTCGGGGCATATTTTCTCAAAGCTTCAGAAAAATCTGGATGATTCTAAACTACCATCACTTCCTGCAGAAAAAGTATGTAGATTACATTCTTAATTTAAAAAAAGAAATGTGTAAAATAGCTAAAGTAAGTAATTTCTATCAAGCAAACTAAATACACTCACTGCAATTTTGAAGTTTCTTAAATGCTCCATGTGGGAACCAATGGGTCCTACTTGCTACTCAAATATGGTTTGTTGCTCAGCATTGCTGCAGTGGTGGATGTAATGACTAATATCCAGTTTATCTGGTATCTTAATTTACTGAACCAATAATTATAATATTATTCATTCTACTTAAGGCTACTTCTGTCAATATCCAAGATCAGTTGTGGAGAATAAAGGCCGAGTTGGCTGTATGGAAGGACATGGAGCCAGAAATTCCTCAAATTAACGAGGACTCTTTGAAGGTTGGTTGCTCGTGAGGATGGACTTTAACCTACAAAACAAACACACACAAAGCAACTATACATGTATGTATACATACATGGACAGCTTTTACTGGGTATAAAATGAGATACTTTTGGGATTGTTGAGGAATTTCTTCTAACTTTAGTTCTTAATTAAATAGTCTGGTGAGAGGTTGTTATGGTGAAACCCTTTACCAGATGGAATTACCAAAATGAGTAATTACTGGGTTGAGTATAAGTTATGCAGTGGAATCTTCGATAACGAACTCTCTAACTTTCTGCTTTCCCCCCGAACTGAAAGCAATGGTCCAAAATTGTTCTCAGTTCGAAAGTTTTACTGTACTAAGTAAGCTCTAATCTGTACACCACATAGTAGGAGAGTCTCAGAAACTTTATATAATGCTTGTAATTCTGTGCAATTGCACCACTAGTTGTTTGTTGTTGTTTTTAATTTTTTTTTTTATTTATTGTGTGTGTGTGTGTGTGTGTGTGTGTGTGTGTGTGTGTGTGTGTGTGTTAGTCTGTTGAGTGGTTGGAACAACTAAAAGAATGTAGTAAAGTTGTGTCTGCAGAGAAAGCCACCATAAAAGAACAAATAGAAAGGTAAAGTTACACTATTATTATTATTATTGTTATTATTATTATTATTATTATTGTTATTGCTGTTGTTGATGTTGTTGTTGTTGTTTTGTTTATTATATAACATTTTACTAAGGGAGGTGAAGCACTTAGAAGAAGTAAAAGAAATGAAGCAGATCTTGGAAAAGACGAAGAAGAAGCAACACACAAAGGAGAAGGCCAGGTATATCGTACCTAGTGTGTATTAAGAAGAAATACATTAGTATTTGTATTAGAACTGAATATGTAGAGGAATGTGGCCATATCAAATCCAAAATGGTGAGCTGTGAGTTTTGCAAAGTTTAGTGTTTCACAGGGTGGACTTAATTTTAATTGTGCTTAGAGCTGGTTTATTGAGAACTGCTTGCCCAAGTCACACACTGAACCAGGAAAAATGAAATCTGAGGTATCTTGTTTCATTTTCCTCATTTTCCTTGATATTTACTGGGTTTTTTTTTTTTTTTTTTTTTTTTCTTTTTTTTCTTTTTTTTTTTTTCCCCCTTCTTTCCAGGAAACACTACAGAGAAAGAGAGCAGTGGATTTTATACAGGTAAGTAATTTGCTCTGTGCAGCCCGCACACCGCACATAACTGATCATGTGTTGGTATGATCCTGCAGAATCTCGTATCTAAACTGCTTGACTGTCCAGATGATCCTTACCTAAGTATCACTGAGATTTCCGAGGACTGGTATCTGTTATTGTTTCGTGCAGGAATTGTTCGTCACCATCCCACAAACCACACCCTAGTGCAGCTCACTCCTTTTCATCTCTGAAAATTAATTTTCATACATTATTGGGGGGTGGGGTGGGGGAGGGTCAAATACTTGTGGGCTGGTATCAATTTTTCTTAGCAACCATAGTTGCTACTAAGGTCACTAAACAGCTGATTGATTAGTTGGGTGTTATATATATAGTCATTTGCATTTTAAGAGTTGCATTACAGTCTGCCAAAGTCAGCTAGGAATCACTTGAGGAAGGGCAGACTCAGCTAGATTGTCTGATGCCAGTGTGGAGGAACAGCTAGAAGAGTGGGAATGTTTGAACTCGATATTGTAGTGAGCCAGATGAAAACAGCAGTAATGAAGATGATTGATGATTACAGAATAGAAGCCATGTTAGTAGAAACATCATCCATCTAGCTACTGCTGCTAGTCCTAGTACTCGACCATTGGAGAGAGACTCCATGCTTCTCCTTGATCCAGATTCAACGATAAGTTGTTTCGCTTAACTTGCTAGTTTCAGCGATTGTCAGAAATTCAGACTGTTGGTGAGAGCTCCAAGAAAGTGAGGAGGAGAATGTGTCATCAGATGAAACCATATCTGGACTTGCTGCCACGTGAGGTCAAGGGAAGGCTCTCATGGACGTAGAGGGCGTGGAAGAGGTGGGACTGATCAAGGAACTCAGCAAAGATGTGGAAGAGGTGCTTTACTGTAAATTTTTGGCATGGCAGATGAGGTGTTTGCTTTTCTCAGTACTATCCACAGTGCATCTATTGGTGCAAAAATGTCCCAGGGAGGGGGAAAATGAATAATCTATTCTGTGTTCACCAGCAATTGTAGACTATAATCAGAATATGAATGGTGTGGACATACACTGATCAATGTATTATTATTATTATTATTACAATTATTATTATTATTACAATTATTATTATTATTACAATTATTATTATTATTACAATTATTATTATTATTACAATTATTATTATTATTACAATTATTATTATTACAATTATTATTATTATTACAATTATTATTATTATTACAATTATTATTATTATTATTATTAGACAATTATTATTATCATCATCATGTACATATGTTCAACCCTTTTCTTTCTTTCTTTCTTTTATAAAAGAAATAATGGTAACGAATTAGACAATTTTTTTCTCTGATCACAATATTACCACTGCTGTAACTGCGTCAAGTCCTGTGGCAATAATGCATATTACAATTGGTGAGAAATTTGTTTTGTTCAGTTTTTAGAATTTCATGTGTTGTGATTGAGTAGGTGTGACCTAATAATTGGGGGGTATGGCTAGAAGAAGCATTGCTTTGCATTGGGTTATGATGTACACATCACTTCAGAAGGTACAGTTAACTCACCGTGGTGGTATAGACCTTGATGTTCGGGACACGCCCACATTTATTCTGACGCCCACTTTGTGTTGCGAGTTCGCGCATGCGTGGACGTGAGCTCATATTTGCATTAGAGAAGGGCGTGGCTGGCTGTTTACAACTTCGACTGCGAGAGCTGCCACCCGTTGTTGTGTAATTTCTTCTCCAGAGAGGTAGGGATATTTGAAAGTAGTTGCGAGCTTTTTAAAGTGAGTCGTAAATTTTGATCGTTATAGTGAAATTTTAATTGTTCTGAGAACTTGATAACCGTGGGTTAAAAGTTTCCTAGGAAACGCCCCCACGAAGCGAGTATGTTGATACCTTAGTCTTTATTGAAATATAAAGAAATATTGTATTTCACCAGCATTAATAATTTGTGGTATGTATTCTTGTCTGCAGAGATTCAATCATGATTCGAGATGATGATGTTGAATTGGTTGGTAAAGTGAGGAAAAGGGATCGCCTGATGCCCATGCCAGTGACTGTCACAGGTTGCTCATGTATCTCTGTCTTCTGGATCTCTTGCACTTTCCTGCTCCTTTCTGGTCTCATCGTTGCTGGTGGGTTCCCCAACTGGATCAGGAACAGGGTTGAGCCAGGCCCTCAGTCCACCAATCTACGTAACGCCCTGAGTAGCGTAGACCTTGGTCTATATTACATGTGCTACAACTTGACTGGGTGCACTCAGTCAGTGTGCAGTGGGTATTGCGAGGAGCAGAAGCTATGTGGATGCTACACGTACCTGACGTATGACCCTCCGGTGACCATCAACCGAACCAACGGGGGCGTGGTGACGCCCACTAACTTGAGGCCTATTGATCAGTTTGAGGAAATTGTGTTCCTTTTTTCTAGCAGCATTGTGTATGCATTTGGGGTGCTTATGCTGTTGCTGTCACTTTTGGTGGGTGCCCTGGCTTTGTGGAGGCCAAGAGTTGGCTCGTGCTCACTGTTCCTGTTCGCTTTTGTTATGCAAGTCACTGCAGGTAAGGCTTAAGTGGTGTGTGTGGTTATTATGGCATACATTAGGAAATTTGTGTCAATATTTCTTTAGATATCTTGGATAATAAATTTGTGTTCTAAAAAGCCACTTAATTTGTTCTGCATGTAATAACTACTAATTTGTGGCATCACACAATAATTTTGTTTTCGTTGGTAATCTTGAAAGGTGTGAGCTGTAAGATTGAGCATAATGCACTTAAACTTTTTAAATTTATCTATTCAATTACAGGAGTTGCTCTCATTGTGGCTCTGGCCCTATTGCCTGTATTCTTTGGGTCAGAGCATGCCGATATGTTTTGTGGAGAACAAGCCAACTACTATCAACGAGGACAATGCAGCATTGACTGGGCCCTTTTCCTGTCCATGGTTGCCACTTCCTGCTCTCTCTACCTCCCTGCACTTGCCATCTTTGCCATGAATGTCTCAGACGGGCTCAACGCTCAAATCTGCTGTTAAACTACAGCAAAGTTGCTATAGTAGCATTTTTGTGTCACTTCATTTAGGCCAGATAACTATTTACCTTACTTAGTTTGTTTTTGTTGGGCAGCACACTTAAAAAGAAAACGTGTATTTTGACACCTTATATATGCATGTATAAAGAGCACTAAGTATTATCCATATATTTATATTGTACAATTGAATTTGCTGTTTATCATAGAGCATGAATGAACATAAAGGATATGCAAATTTTGAAGTGACGTTTATTACAAGATGTTGGCAGAAAAAGCAGGATTGGAACTGCCAACATATTAAAAGTTTGCTGAAGTGGAATGAGAATGGAAAATTAAGTTCATTATTTCAAGCTAACTGCTAACACGAGTCAGTTCCATACTTGTAGTTAGCCGCAACTTTCAAGAAGTGTTTCACCGGCAGGCACAGCTAGAAGCCACGAGGTCAGAGAGCTGCACAATCACATGCGACTTGTCCTTCAAGCCAAAGTGAACTATGTCTGGCTTGAATTTGTTAGGCACACAGGAAGGGGTGTAGTCAGCCAAGTACTCTGCATGGCGAATAGCCTTCAACCTTTGTTTGGCAATGGTATGGTGAGAGAATAAATTATTCCGAGAAGAACTTGAGCATGTCCCTATGCAATCTTTGATATCAAGTACCAATGGGCCTTTCACAAAGGACCCATAGATTGCAGTCAAATTTACAAACAAGGGGACCAAGCTGCAGCCGGCTGTGCTAGGTGTTTTAACTATGGTGGGAGAGCTACGAGACAAGCGAGTCTTTGAAAGGTGATTTCTAATCTCATTGTAGTTTTTGATGAAGATAAAAGAACTGTTTGTTGCACGTCTCGCCAGCAAAGAGCAAAGATTGTGATGTGACGGCCGGTTTCTGTTGGCGTTATGGATCGCCAGATTGGTACCAACAGCCTGGATTTTAATAGTCAAAGTCACATGGGACTCATTTATGGAAGATTTGTTAAATTTATTGTATATTTTGTTGCTTAGTTGAGTCAGGTTAATCTGAACACAGTCTTCGTTTGTATCCCAGAACACCTCTCCAGAGTCTTTCCTTGGTGTGTTCAAAGCAGCAACGTTTGCAATAGCTTCATAGCGGATCGTTTTCTCATTGCGAGATTGCACTCCTGTCTTGTCTGGAAAGACCCAAAGCTCTACTTCAGGAAATTTGTCATGACCTTTCTCAGCAGAAATGTTTAAGTCCAGTATTAGCCTGTTGGCTCTTTCAAACACAAAACCATTGGTGCTGAAACCTGAAAATAATTAAGCAAAAAAATATTATGTCAATACTGCATATAGTTACAATAACCCACTTCAGTGATAAAATAAATATTTAATTTACCTTTGCCTCTGGAATTTGTGCCCTCTATACTTCTAGCGATAAGCTTTCCTTCTTCATTTGTTGGTCGGTACTCTTGAGTACTTGGTAGTACTATTTCCGCAGTGGAAAGATATTTTCTAAGTTCTTTCATAAACAAGAAATGTGGGCTTGTAGTTTCATTGCCGCTACTCAAAACTAGTCCCCATTGCAAAAGAGTGCACAGCAGCAGCGTCTTAGTAGCTAAATAATGCATAACGACTTCGTAAAGAGGAGCAGTTGTGCTAGAAGAGAGATAGCCGGATGATATTTTCTCAGTCGCTCGCGAAGTTTTTATTGTATTCGTCCCTGCTGACGTCACGCGTGAATGGTACGTAACTTCTGGCGCCACTTCGGGCAACTTTTGAAGCGTTTTGATGTTTAGGTAATTGTGGAAGATTCTCCCGTCTAACAGTCCGTCCCCTCTCTCTTACTTGGCTATATGTCACGGGGTAACATTTCCTTAAGGCAAGAGCTAAGCCTTTCTGGGGCGAGCCATTCTGATGCTACAATGCAACCCATTGGTTTAACACCACTTCGAGGTGTAAGTCTGGAATCTGGAAATTCTTCTACTTCCTGGGGAGGAGAGGGATTGTCCTGTAGAGTGAAGACATTGTTAAATCAGATTCAGGTGATTTTTTTCTCCATAGGATATTTTATTATTACTGTGAATGAAGGATCAAGTGTTTAGTAGGATTTGAAATGCCCTTATTTGGAAGGCATGAACATGGAGATGGTAAAGGGAGTTGTGTTTAGCACTGGGGAAGCCAGGATGAGGCTGCTTACATGGATGATGTGTAGGTGAGTCATACCAACAGCTAATAACAATTAGTTGATAATAATTAACGCAAAGTGAAGTGAAGGAAAAAAGAAATAAGGCAGCCACATATCTCCACATATCTCCACATATCTCCACAATATGAATTAAAACTCTAGTTTCATTGACTCCATTAATTAATGGGGATCTTAGTGGATACCTTATTGCACAAGTATTTCGGTTTGTATTGCTTGTACGCCAGCAATTTATGTAATGTAGTCACTATACTTTCTTCAGTACCACAAGAGTAGTATCAATTTTGAAATAGCTGAAGATTAGTGCTCGGTTGTCATACATTATGTGACCATGCAATGGAAAATCAGGAACAGTGCGGCCCATGTAAACATCACGAAAAGATCGATATACTTCTCAAACATTAAAATGGTTATCTTGTACGTTGGCAATGGTTGAAGTTATGGCTATAAAACTGGAAAGCTCAATATCTGGATGCCTACAACTGTAAAATGCAAAGAAATATTTTGATGGGGGCTTGCATTGCATTGTACCCGATTTTCCTCTGCACGTTCATATGGACATATATATATATATATATAATATATATATATTTATAGCCCGTTACCCGAGCGACCGCGCTTGTCGTTAAGAACTATAAATCTGATACAGTCTGGTATGCTCGTAAGAAAATGTATTAGCGGGGAAAAGTCTGATATAGTTCTTAGCAACCATAA
>WLWI01004330.1_pt1 | contig 12025 bp, 10 predicted proteins | sample 6701501 | NCBI WGS metagenome assembly WLWI01 (sample SAMN12718690, study PRJNA515312) | sponge metagenome | isolation source: marine sponge | host: Mycale hentscheli | place: New Zealand: South Island, Marlborough, Capsize Point | collected 2014-11-01
CGTATCGATTTGGTGTTGCTGTTTCAACTATTTCAAGAATATTTCTGAAATGGATTACTGCCATGTATTATAGATTAAAACCATTAATTTTGTGGCCAGAGAGAGATACACTAACTAAAACTATGCCTTCTTGTTTTCTACATTCTTTTGGAAAGAAAGTTGCAGTTGTACTTGACTGCTTTGAAGTGTTTCTAGAGAGACCATCTAACCTTTATGCAAGAGCATGTACTTGGTCCTCGTATAAACACCACAATACGGTAAAAATTCTTTTAGGAATTACTCCACAGGGAGTTATTTGCTATGTCTCAGAAGCATGGGGTGGCCGTGTGAGTGACAAGTTTATCACCGAGCACTGCGGAATATTGAAAAAGCTGACACCTGGAGATGTAGTTTTGGCGGATCGGGGGTTTGATATATCCGATTCTGTTGGGTTAATGCAAGCAACACTTCACATTCCTGCATTTACAAAAGGCAAGGGACAGTTATCAGCATTAGAAGTTCACGATACACGAAAGATTGCAAATGTAAGGATCCATGTAGAGCGAGTAATTGGAACTGTCAGGCAAAAGTACTCTATACTACAGTCGACTATGCCGATACAGTATGTTAAGAAAAGAAAAGGAACTTGCCCCACTATAGACATGATTGTGCTAATTTGTTGTGCTCTTTGTAATGTTTGTGAGTCAGTTGTCCCTTTCAATTAACATTAACATTATCAAATATTTAAACATTACTGATGTTTACAAAACAAAAAAAAATATTCGAATTTCAAATCAGATATAATGTTATGTATAGCTAAGTTACATTTTTTGTTTCTTGCTTCGTCTTGAAAATTGGGATAGTTTTCTACATTCCGGACAATACCATTTCCCTTTTGGAACTGTTTTTATTTTTAAACAATATAAATGAAACCATTCAATTTTGCACTCGTCATTATCACAGCCAATCATGTCACCACTATCTTCAGAGCCTCTGCAGTAACAATAATAATGCAGCTCACTGTTATCCACACTTGTGGAAGCAATGTTGGAACTTTCAGTAGATACGGATGTAGAAGCACAAGATGTTGATATGTTTGAACTTGATGCACCAAAATCTATGGCATACACTTTGTTTGAACGAGTGTACCACTTTCCAAGCAATTCTGGCAGAATACAGGTACAAAAGAAATGTTGAGCTTTATCAATACAGTTACTCCAAAATTGTGCATCTTTACCAATACGCTCAATAAATATATCATCAACTTTATTCTGAGGGAAAGTGCATACGCAAAAGTCACAGTAGTCTACATTTGCTATAAATAACTGTGTCTGGACTTGATAATAATAGGCATGTGAATTTTTTAAAGTAATTCTACCACCAGAATCTTTTTTAAGGCAGAAATTCTTGTCTTGAGTAGCATCATCTATAGTGCTTTCTTTGTGACTATAAGGACACTTAATTTCAAGTATCCCATTACCACAGCATGAACATGACACTTTCCCATCAGGAGTAGCACCAAGGTAAGGCCACTCAGGATTGATGATGAGACCAGTATTTAAAACACTAAAGTTATTGTGCAAACCTTTCATTGTACTTTCATATCGATTCTTGCCTGGCTTTTCATGAGCACAACCCCATTCAGTCTGTGTGCTACTAAATTTGAATGAATGTGGATAGCAGATTTGCTTTATGACACTTTGAGCAGGATTCGCCGCATCTGTGTGGCAAACTGATTTCATATTAGAAGCAGTAATTCGACCAGAACGAAACTTAAACCAAAGACTAGAGTTGTGTTGCTCACGCGTTGATTGTTCCACATTCAAAGCCATGCCTTCTGTCACTGCAATATTCACCAATTCACACTTCTGTAACAGTTCAGAGTAGTTTAATTTCAACAAATTGGGGTCATAAAGTAATTGCAAAGACTGGGGGAATTCATTCAGCATAGTATGTTTGGGTACATAAGTAGAGGAGTACTTTGGAATCAAGGATAAGATGGCAGGCCTAGTATTACTCTCACTAAGACTGTCATAAAATGATTCCAGTTCTTTCTTGTTACAAAGAGGTACCTTATCAGCAGGTGTTTTATCGTCATTCAAGTCAGTTGAGTCACCACAATCAATTGCTTCATCAAGTTTTCGTTTCTTCATTTTGGCTGATGAAAAATCGATTTCTTTGATTGGTAAATACTGCATGTCCTTCTTAAACTTAGGCATTATCCACTCACATTTTCTTCCAGTGCATGTTTCACTGCCTTGCAAACGGTTGAGAGCTTCTAAATAAAACAGGACTGCTGCAACATGAGTACACGTTTCTCCTAAACCCGCCATGCATTTACAATGTGCACAGTTAATCTCCCCACTCTCTTCTATTATTATCCAGCAACTAAGAGGAGTCTCACGAAACTTCTGTGAATGTCTAACCTGTGTTTGTATAAAAAAAATTATAATTTTGTTTTAACACTATCCTTAGCTACATATTTGAACTTACATGGCCAGTAATCAAAAATTTCTCTCCCTTGATATATGTTTTCACTTCTTTCACCCAGCCACACACAAACTGATTATAAGATTCCAGCGATTTGTGTGCCTTGAACTGTTTGGCAGTCACAAAGCTGGTTTGTAGTACCAAGTAAGACACTAGATCACTAGCCTCAACTGGTGGTACTCCTTCTACACACCCTTCAAGGGGTCCCTGAAAGGGATCCAAGACTCCTATCTGACTAATTTTTTCTTTGTATCTCTTCTTGGCACTGCCACTAAGTTTCTCCGCGTAGGCAGACAGCTTTCCCAAGGATTCTGCCATAGCACACTTGAACGAGTTGTACACCAGGCCATACGCACGGTGCGCTATTAATTTTCCCGAGGTCATTTAGCTATAATCACGTGAGGGAAAAGCTCTATAAGTTACTTTGACTATGTGAATTACCTCACATTCTTGACAACAAGCTCTCAGCTACAAAAACAAAAGACAATCAATGTTAGCACACAAATACAAAATTACTTTCTTATTTTCTTGAGCAGTAGTAACTTCCCTAGTATCAAATTTAAGCCATTCTGACTATTTGAATTTACCAGTCACCTTTGACAACAAGCTCTTAGCTACAAAAAAGAAAGGCCAGAGTTATTTTTGCATATAGCTAACAAATATGGAATTACGTACTTACCTCAGCTTCACTGGAGTAGTAGTAGCTTCCTTAGCATTAACATTACGGCATTCTGACTACCAATGGCTCTTGACAACAAACAAGCGGCACTCCGTCCCCCCTAAATGAAATCACGTTTGGAAAAGGGTCTTCAATACCATAGTAACAGGTCCCAGCAAAAGTTCCCCGCGCGAGCGTTTAAGGAAAGTTTGTACAGAAAGCAATCGCTGATTTTATAAACCTTTACCATGTTGATGCGTTTGTTTGCATGATGTTTTTTTGTTTTTGTTTTGTTTTTACGGTTAATCATTCATAAACCACATAGTACTTGACCAAAAAAAAACAATAAAAAAAAAACAAAAAAAAAACAACAACCTAAATTAAGCAACGCCATCCAGGGATGGAGGGAGAGTAGGGAACCTATGCAGCCTCCCTTTCAACAGCGCTATGGCCAGTCTCCTGAATAGTTGCTTCGTGAAGGAGCCAGAGTCAGTGAGACAAATCCTATCGCCTGCTGCACAACCAGAGATGGTGGAGATGGTGTCCTCAGCAAGCCCACCCAACGTCTCAGCCACCAGGGGGACAAAGTCAGTCCCAGTTGAGCGGCAGGCTGAGAGGCTGGAGGATAGCTTGTGTTGGACACCAGCTTGTAGTGTATGACCACGAGTGAAGGAAGACTCAGACTCCTGCAGTGGGCTAATCACATGGACGTCTAGGGCTGCAGGACGACCACCTCTCCAGGTGGGAAGAAGGATGTCTGTTGAGCGTGACAGAGAGCTCGGGATCACACCAGGCGCCTCCTTAGTGGGAGCCAGAGCCGCTGACTGGGCAGCAGAGAAGGTCACATCACGCATGGCATTGTGGCGGGTGATTCGGCGGTCCCCATTCCCCCCGCACCCAACCTGGTGGTCACCAAAAGGATCAGCCATGCTGCGGCATTCTGGACAGGGGTAGGAATTGCTATGTAGAGGTATTCCAAGCCAGTACCGCAGGCAACAGCGAAACTCCTGGTGATGAAAGTTGAGGCCTAGGTGAGGTGAGGGGACAACGTTGAGCCAGTCACTGGCATGGGGCAAGCTTGAGGAAAGAGCTAGGGCCCGAGCCCGGGTGGATGGGACCGTAGTGATTAGCTGTTTGAATAGACACTCATCAATGGCAACTGACAGTGTGTGTTGGTGAAGCGGCAGATCAATATCCTCCAGAGAGAGCCAGTCCGGGTGACCAGACACAGAAGCCAAAGCAGAGATGGCCAGTGGAGGAGGCACGAGTTTGAAGTCTAGTGGCTTGCCAAGCATAACTCCTACTAGGGATTGAGAGAGATGCTACAAAGGCTGCCGGTGCCTGCAGAGAGGCGCTGCGGAGGCCAAGTCCACCACGGCTACTAGGGAGACAAGCCTTAAGCCAGGACCAGTCGGACAGGGGACCACCAATGATGGCCTCAAGGGAGTGACGAATGGTACTGTCAAACTCAGCTGTGGTTCTCTGGATATAACTTGGGAGACATGTCCGGAGAACAAAAGAAACCTTGGGGAGAGCTAGGCACGAGCGAAGGATGGTGGTTTGGAGTTGTGAGTCACCCATGTCCACCACTGCACCCAAGGAAGCCTTCACTTTCTCCACCCTTGAATGAAAGACCTCTTCACAGAAGTCAGGGGGCCCAACTGGGCAACCTAGGATGGTGAAACCACGATGAGTAGTGGGTATATTGGCTGGAAGGGGAGACTTCGAAGAGCTTGCGCCAGGGGGGATAAATACCAGACTTGCTCCTATTTAGGTGGAGGCCAGCAGGGGGCCCCATAGTGCTCGATTATTTGAATGGTGGCGGCCAGATCTCTGGCAGAACCTGAGAGCGTACCATCATCCAAGTACCACACGTTCAGAGATAGGTCCGGAAGCTGCAACTGTATCCGCTCGATAATGGGGTGAAGAGTCAGGGTGAACCCCAGAGGACCCAGAGGGTCTCCCTGCTGCACGCCGCAACAGCTATGGATGGTATGCTCGCCTATAGGAGGGGTTGACAAGAATAGCAGGATTCCATCCAAGCAGCTTTGCAGGAATGCGCTTGCGGGTCTCCTTGAACATCATCTCACGGTTGGTGCAATTAAATGCATTGGAGAAGTCAAGGAGCAGGGTCCAATGATGGTCATCTGGGTCAGAACGAGTTGAGAACAGATGGGAGACTGCATGACAAGGAGGGAGGTGGAGCCTGAGGATATTTGGCTAGCATTTCCTGGAGAATGTCAGGGCTTGGAGAGGCGAGTCCGTCAGAGGTGAGGGTGTTCATAGCTTTCCTGTACTGACCATTCTGGACTGCTAATATAGCCCTGCGAGTGTTGTGGTTGACGGTCGAGGAAGAACCCCTGCGTGCATGGAGTGCCTTGCTGTCAATGATAGCTTCTGACCACAATGCAGCCATCTCACCATTGCACCAGCGATGGAGGCGAGTTTTTACAACTTTGAGTGTATCTCTCCAACGCAAACAGTGGCCAGTGGCCGGACTGGCTAGAATACACTTGGCGAGCATGAATACATTTGATCATAGAACGAGGTTTCCGGGTGAGGCTGAGACCGCTGAGAGACAGGAGCTGAAGATGCATGCCCATTCATCACGAGCGCCCTTTGGGACATGGTGAAGGGTGGAAATTTCAGTCCGAAGAATAGTGGAGAGGTCGGGCATGGGCAAGTTGACTGTAGAAGGTTGAGAGGAGGAACATAAGGCTGAGAAGTCCCTAGAGGGGGATAAAGAAGGGCTGGGGCGAGAAGAAGTAGAAGGGGAGGCTGAGGAGGAGTGGGGGGCAGTGAATGCTAGCGGAGGATGCACCGAGTTTCTACATTACCTAGAAACACCAGGGAGGCAAGATGAGCAAGGTGTCTTGCCAGTACACAGGAGCACCTCAAACACTTAGCTGTTCCATTGCATCTACAGCAGCGAGTGTTGGGTCCCTGAGAGGTCACGTCTTCCTCAGACACTCCAAACCAACCTCGACACCGAGCCTCCAACCGCAGAGCTCGAGCAGACAACCGCAGAGCTGTGGCGATCCTTTACCGGCTTGCTTCAAGCTGCCAGAACTTTATTGTGTAAATACACAGAGAGAAGAGGGCACGAGAAGACGCCGAGAGGAGACAGGGGAGCGGCACGCAGAACCAGGAAAATGAAGAGAAAGCAAAAAAAAAAAAAAAAAAAAAAAAAAGAAGAGGAATACAACTAAACCACCAAAGTCACCAATTCAACTTGTGTGCATGATGCATGCGCAACGCGGGAGAATACCGGGAAAATTAAAATAAACAAAGTAGGCTGGGTTCTTTTTTTTTTTCTTTTTTTTTTTAATTAAAAAAATAATTCTTATTACTCACACTTTAGGGGAGTGTGGTGATTGTGAATGTACCCTCGATCACGATCCGGTACCTGAAAATAAAAATTGCATTTAGTTGTTTTTTTTTTGTGACACCAGAAGTATATGTACGGTAACTGTAGGTGTCACTAGCAGTCTAGATCAACGCTAGGAATACTCTTAAAAGTTTATGATTTTGGTGTACTATAGTCTTGTTTTCGGTCGGCTCGAGCCGCTCCTAGGGCCCAGCTAACTGTCGTAGGTCACTTCAACTCGGGTCTGGTCCAGGCCTGCTCTTTTCAAACAGTATGTCTGTGAGAGCAATTGCTCTGCCAGCAGTTCAAAAGACTCCAGTGAACAAGGCCAGCATTACAGTGACACCGCTCAGCTCTTCCACACCAAGATCAGGCAATTCCTCGTACCACACACCAATGGATCTCAGGCTTTTCAACGGACTCACACAGGTAAAACATGACCCCTTATAAGCAAGGAGTAGTAGTAATATAGATACTGCAGAATTGGCGTGTAGCTAGGATAGAACATAGATTATACTAACCGGAATGGACGACAAGGCCGCTTGTGTTGTTGTGCAGGCTAAGCGAAAGCTTGAAATGGACAGCCCTAGTCAAAGACCAACTAGAAGAAGACTTAGCTCGGCTTGTTCCAGTATCGGAGAAGATATGAGTAAGTCTTCGAGTACTTTTTTCGACTTAGTGGTTAATTATCTTGTGCTGTTGTAGAGTCGCCTTCTTCCGAGAGAAAATCGGAAACATCTTTAGGTACACTGACTAAGCGTTTTTGTGAGTTGTTGCACGCCTCTCCTGACGGAGTTTTGGACCTAAACGAAGCCGCGGAGACGTTGCACGTTCAGAAAAGAAGAATCTACGACATAACGAACGTATTGGAAGGAGTAGGATTGATAACCAAGGCTTCTAAGAATCACATACGCTGGAAGTAAGTGTACTTGTGTATAGTTTTATTGGGATAGGGACCTGTGGCTCTGTGGGGTATGTCATTTAGAGAATTTGTCTGCTTCGGTTGCTTGGGCTTATTGCAGCTGAGTGAGGTGGGCCCTCCCGCCACCAGCTCTCGCTCATCACGTGATACATCACTTGATAATGCATATTTGTGGGTAAAGTTGTAAGCGATGGTGTTGAGTGATCTGTGATAGTGTGCTAATTGTCACAGTTTTTTTCTGGCCAACCTTTTCCTACAGGTGGGCCAATGTAGAGTTTCTATTTGACAGCACTTCTCACTGATCTAGAACAGCTGTTGGCTGATAAGCTAGAAGCTAGGCTGGTGTGTGTAGCTAGCATGCAGTTATTCATAGATGCATACTTTGTGGCCCTATTTTTTTTATAATGCAAATATTCATCTGTGTCATAAGTCACTTTATCTGTGTGGATCTCTGTATGGAGATTCATTGAGTGAGGAGCTGGGAGGTAGTAGGGTGGAGGTGGGTAGCCATTCATTGAGGAGTAGACATTGTATTCATGAATCTGTTGTGATCTCCCTTCTACATGAGAGGCTGTGTAACTCACAGGTGGATGTATGTTGAGGTGTATGTGTGTGCGTGTAGGCAAGCTATTGTGTATGTAATGATATTGTGTTTGTGTATCATAGTGACTGGCTAGCGTGTATGTATGTATGTATGTACGAAAGTATGTGATCACTTTCAGAATATTCTGAACACCACACACATGCACTCATGAATCAATGGACTCATTCTTGCTGAGTTTCCTGCTATGTGGGTGTGCTGCAGTTATAAGTTGCTTGTGGCTCTTGCAACACTGGTCTTACTTTCTGAGGTTTAGGATGGAATTTACCGAGGATTCCATTTGGCTGGATTGTTTAGTTAGGAGGGTCAGATCGACTCTGAGGATATGACAGATTCGCTTAGTAATGCTGCCGGAATGTGTGTGTGAGAGAAAGGATGGCCTCTTGTGGCTGGTGTGTGTGCATGCGAGCATGTGCTACAAGAACCAAGGTTCTATATAGGTTTACTCTGGGTGAGAGGTATTGTGTTTGTGGTTGACCGATTGTCAGCTGGGGGGTGTGAGTGAGTGAAGTGGGTATGGGGTGGGTGTGGAAGAGGTGTAGGAAAAGTGGGGACTCTAATAGTTCCTTCTTGGAACTTAAAACTTCCTTCTTTCTGGGCCAAGCTTCCTCTCTTGTTATTGTGATGGCTAGTGTTCGCCTGTACTTGCAATGGTGTCAGTTCATTATACTAACAAGGTCAAGAGATGTGACAATCTCAAATGGCCTCTCAGAACTTGTTACTGAGTAGGTTCTCTCACTGCAGTCTCTGCTGTGTATACATGCAATTAATGATGATGACCACGTACTTCTTAATTTGTTATGTGTAGAGCATCTGATCCAGAGGAGATTTATAAGATTCATGAGCTCAAGATGAAGAGAGAGAAGGCAGAGAAGCAGGAGGAACAGTTGGACCATTTGATTCAACTCTGCAAGCAGGAGTTGAGTCTGCTCATGGAAAACCAGGAAAACTGGCAGTATCCTTACCATCTGACTTTACAATTTGCTTTTCAAGCATAAAATTAGATGGAACTTATTAATTAGACTTAGTGTTTTCAATGGGAGGTGGCATCTTGTCCATGTTTGATTGGGTGTGCAGTAATTAGGTTTCTGACCACTGTGTTCTCCTAGCAGGTTTCCCCCAGTTCTCTTCTTACCTCCTAATGTTCGGACTGTAGTAACCACAGTAACCTTTAGTCTAGGTAGATAGGCTTCTTCCACGCTACCCCCTTCAAAAGAATAAAAGGAAGGGGAAAATTAAATAGGAAGGAAAGAGTTTGATAGTGGCTGCATTTGTGTGTATGCACTGGATTAATCATGTCATTTCATTTTGTAGGTACATAGTCTGTTAATCACTACTGCCTGGTGTCTTTGCATGTTGATCATTAGTCCTTGTGGTGGTCCTAGACTATGTTGTTGGTTTTGCCAGTGTCATGACTCTTCCTTGACCCAACACTTTGTTCAGATTGGCAGTAACTTACAAAGACATCAGAAGTGTACCTGACTTTGTGGACAAGACCATTCTAGCAGTGAAGGCTCCTCGAGACACTGTCTTGGATTGTGACATTCAAGAAGTAAGTGTTGATGTAGAGATACTCTGGTGGGAGACACACACACACACACACACACACACACACACACACACACACACACACTAGTTCACTTGGTAAACCAGTCAGTCAGAAATGATGTCTACTATCCATATCAGAATAGTGTGCCAGTTCTGTCCAGTTGATGTCAGGATAGTTCTGCAGAGTCAAGGGAGAAGTGTGGGCTAAGACTGTACCCTCATACATAGTGACTTGGGAGTCTGTACAGAGTGGGACAATTCACAAGTGAGGTAGAACTGCTTTTAATAAATGAACTTTGTGCCTTTACATCGCCTTGACAACACTGAGGAGTGTTCTCCAGTCGTCCTTTCCTTCAAACTTCCATTCAAGTCTTACCACTCGGTGCATTCACAGCTTATAATCTGAGACCAAGTTTCTAATCATGCAAACCTTTTTACAGCCCACATAAACACAACAACACATTTCTCCAAGGAGACAACAGAAAACAGTAATGGCCAGCATGCTTTGACTCTAACATACACCAACTAACTGCCCATCCAATAAATAGATGTGGGTCATCGAGGCATCGAGAGGTCACCAACTACCCTACACCCCTTCCCTTTGTAGCTCATCCATCTAAGCAGGCCATTGAGCATGTGCACATATGCATGCACACTCACATACACACTCAACAACAATGACTTGTATTTCTGAACTCCCTGAAAAATCTATACACAATTGCGCGCACGCACACACATACACACACACACACACACACACATGGGAGAAAGGAATGTGGTTGTGCTATCAAGTGGGAGGGGAGGAGGACTCAGTGTGGGGTACATGCAGAACCCAACACTGCCTCCCATGCAGTATCACTTACACCACTCACTCACTCACCTCTGCCTTACTGGCATCACTCTGTATTTGTGTGTGTGTTTGCTGCGTGCATGTGTTCAAGTTATAGTTATTGTGTCTGGCAGTGGATTAGTGATGGTTAGCCTAAAACATATGCAGCTTTTTTTTTCTTCTTTCCTTTAATACCTTACTGTTGGTGTTCTTGTCTGCCTGCCAGAAACTTGTTCAGGACATCACCAGCTAACCATGCTTATTGACCAAACTACCTTTATCTAAGCATCTGTGAGAAGAAACAGTTTGGGTTGGTGGCTTTAGGTGGCCTCCTAATCCACCTATTAGGCTTTTTTTTTTATTTGTTTAGTTTTTTATTTTATTTATTTATTTTTTTAATCTGATACTAGAATTTACTCCATACATCCTGGCATTATCTCCAATAGTATTTATACAGTCTCTCTGTTGTTACATTTTGATTATATTATTGGCATGGCTTTGTTATGGTCTCAGAGTCCTGTGACATGCTTGTGATTGGTTGGTTGGTTTAGAGTCCTGTGGCCCACCAGTGGACATCTGTGTCACACCTCAAGAAGAAAACATTCTGCAATGTCTGCCGCAAGAAGATCTCTGGAGCGTGTGTTCTATGTGAAGGTGAGCTAGGAGGGAGGAGCTAGGAGGGAGGAGCTGGCATATTCAGGCCTCTTTGTTTCAGTTCTGTGTTTGAGTGTAGGAATAGAGCTTTATACACACCACAATAGACACAATTGGCCCCTGGGGTTGTTTATGGACACAATAGACTGGATGTTCAGTTGTAATAAATATATCATCCGCACCAATGATGTAATCATGGCAACCTTGATGGACCTTGTGTTTCCATGGTGATGTGTATGGGCGTGTCTTAATTGTATTGTTTTGGCAACCCATTGACACTGCAAAGTATCTTGGGAGACCATGACAATCTTGGAGTTGCAGTTCATGAAGGTCAACGTCGTGTGGACGTTCCTCATAACTTGTTAGCATAACTTTCGGTATAGATAGTGACATTTTTATCAAACAGATCAAACACAATCTTGTGCTTTCAGATCCAGATTCCTTGTCAGCCCTGTGTTTATGCATGCTAGCATGTGTGGCTTGTATGGTGCACATGTGCGTATCAATACACATGTGTGTATCAATACACATGTGTGTATCAATGTACATGTGTGTATCAATACACATGTGTGTATCAATGTGCTTGTGTGTGTGTGTGTGTGTGTGTAGTTTGCAAGTATTACTCGCATAAATCTTGCAAAGATAATGCCTTCAATGACTGTAAGGCGTGTGCCACGTACGCATACGGAGCTCCGTCTGCTAACAACCACCACTGGATCGAAGGCAACCTGCCCTCCAGTGCTCGCTGTCAAGTCTGCACTAAGTCTTGCTCCAGCACCGACTGTCTGACTGGATTCAGATGTGGCTGGTGCGGCATAGAGGTGAGGTTATAGTGGGCAGTAGGGAGGTAGCATAGAGGTGAGGTTATAGTGGGCAGTAGGGAGGTAGCATAGAGGTGAGGTTATAGTGGGCAGTAGGGAGGTAGCATAGAGGTGAGGTTATAGTGGGCAGTAGGGAGGTAGCATAGAGGTGAGGTT
>WLWI01004331.1_pt1 | contig 12023 bp, 10 predicted proteins | sample 6701501 | NCBI WGS metagenome assembly WLWI01 (sample SAMN12718690, study PRJNA515312) | sponge metagenome | isolation source: marine sponge | host: Mycale hentscheli | place: New Zealand: South Island, Marlborough, Capsize Point | collected 2014-11-01
CATCAAAATATATTCACCTTATGGAAAATGGAGGACGCTTTTTTTTTTTTTAAATGGGGGGGGGGGGGGGGCCCAGTACCCCCCCCCCCCCTCCCCCTTCTGTATCAAACACTGGTGCAAATTCTCTGGCTACTGAATTAGAATTTTAATACATTATATAAAAATTTGGATAATGCATTTGGTGAATTATCATTTACATTGTAATTGCAAATAGCCAGGAGGAAAAATAAAGTGTAACATAGTTGGACCTTGCTGCTATTTCATACCAACAGCTACTTGTACTGTTAACTCTATCTCCTGGAGACCTGGCATGATATGGTGGTGGTGCCATGTCTAGTAGTGCAGTGAGTCATAATGAGTAGTGCGGTTTGAGTTTGATATCAGTCTCACAGGACATGAATCTCATTCCTCTAGTAACATCTGTATATTCCATGGTAACTTTAAAAAAATTGTGTAAAAAATATAATTGAAAGAAATCCCCCATTCATTTTGATGTGCGTAGGTGGGAGTGACTGTAGAAGCAGATGGCTCCTCTATGGCTTCTGTCTTGTCTCTGCCTGAAGGCATGTTTGTTGGTGATGCCAAGCACAAGGATGGCTCGCTGATGGCTGTTGTGTTCCAGGTAGGAGCTTGCAGATGCAAGTGTTTGTTTGGTAAATGTGCATGCATGCTCATGAATCCAGCTAGTTGGAAGAGGTAATGACAATATTGACACATATGGAGTGGGTGGGGTGTTTGTGAAACTGAGCGTCTCTCTTCGTGTGTGGCCGGGAATCTGTAAGGTTTGGCTGAGGGTTGATTTAAAGTGTAAATAAAATGAGTTGGTGCACGTGTTAGTAGAATAGTTGTTATTCAGTATCCGTATGTATGTAGCTATCACATTACTGCATTACCAACCATGTGCCAGGGAAAAATATAAGAAAACAACAAACTTAGATAACTGATACATCAATGCATCATATGCCAGCTGTTTATATTTCATCATTTTACTTTTTACGATTGCACACGATTGATTTCTGGACTATTAGATAACCAACCGCTTGCGCTAAGTATATCAATTTTAATTCTCGTTTTTCTCTCTCCTGGTGTAGCTGAAGAGAGTGTCTCTCGAAGATGGCCAGGAAATCTACTGCATGTGGCTGAGTCGTGACCTGGACATGGAGCGTGCTCGAACAGCCGATCTCTCCATGTCTATTAACAGAAGTACTCTTGATCCTTACGGCCAAAACACGGTAAGGAGTGGTCAGTGGAAGAATAAAGTACTGTGTGCGTCTGTGAACAATGTTCACAATTTGTCAAAATGTGACGTGATGTAAGAAATGTCGGGGAATTGGGATTTTCTTGTAGCTCATTCTTATAATTGGGAAACAATGTATTTGGAACTACAACTAACAGCAACAGTGGAGCTAACGGTACATGATGACATCAATCATTATTGTGCCTAGCAGCTGAGGTTCTAGTGCTTGTTTCCTAGTAATTTTATTTAACAGCCCATGATGCAATGTGCTGGATTGCAATGGTTTCTGTAGCTCCAGCAAAGAGTCGTCAGCAACACAGCGTGGCCAGATATGGAGGCAGGTCTCAAAAGTAAAACTGTGGAACAACCTCTGTACTTAGTATGAATTCACTTGAAAGATTTTTATTGTCTATGTTGTAACAGAATACTCTTTTGATCGTAGAGAACATGAAATCGTTTAAGAAACATGCGGACTAGTTATAATGATTTTTGAATGTCAAAAATAAAAAGCAATGAAAAATGATCTTCAAATCCCAGTATATTGCATTTGTTGCCTAATTTTATGTAACTATTAGAATTCTTTAATTGTTGAGCATTTTCAAAGTATTGCTAAATGGCAATAATAGTAACTATAATTACAGTCATTTAGATATTATATATATATTTTTTATTTTTTTTGAGAAACCAGCCTTTTAAAAGGAGTTGGTAAAGTATTTTGATAGTTAATAATCATTGGGAATAATTTTATCTGTATGTAGGCAGTGTCTCCAGAAGTTGGTGTAGTGGGTGGGGTTGATGCAACAGATGGAGCAGAGCGACCCAACCTCCAGCATTCTGCATCCCTGCAGCAGCAACCACAGCCTGAGGAGATGCTAGCAGTGGAGGGAGAATATGCCAGTAACTACACCACTCTCAATCATATTGGCAAGGGTGCCTTTGGCTTCGTGAAAGTGGCCAAGAAATTAGATGACGGACAGCTGGTAAGCTTGTAGGAATTTGCTGTCTAGTGATAAAGCACCTTCTTAACAGAGTATCTTATTGCACTCTGTTTAACTTGTGCCTTAGGTGGTGGTGAAGTTTCTCCGCAAAGTTAGTGTTCTGAAGGACTGTTGGATACAGGACAGTGAAATGGGAAGAGTTCCATTGGAGATTGCCCTCCTGGCACGCCTACAGCATGACAATATTATACAGGCATGTACATGCATGCACATACCGTCCAAGAGCTGGTTCTACATGTACGGAAGGCATTTGCGCCCCTCCCACTAAAAAGCTTTTGCCCGCCCCCTCAAAATCCTGTGACATTTTGACTATGCGGCATGACACCAGCCTACTGTGCATGTGTTATGCACTGAAAGGGTCTCTATATAACATAATGTGTCTGTTATTGCTCCTCCAAAAATCTAAGAAAGTTTTTTTGTCCCTCCTAGATTCATTTTCAGTATGAAGCCCTGTTTTTCATCATTTCTGTTCTGACATGTTTCATACCCATTCCAATTCCATGCAGTTGCTGGAGGCATACGAGAATGAGCACTTTTTCCAGATGGTCATGGAGAAACACGGAGAAGGACTGGACTTGTTTGAGTTTATTGAGAGAAGTCCACAACTCACAGAGCAGCACATCAGCTATATCTTCAGACAGGTCAGAATGAATAAAGATGTTGGGGGAGAAGGGGTAGTATCGCTATATCATAACTAGTACAATTTATTAGTAGTAAATTAGTACATTCTGAATATAAAGGTATAAATAATTTGATACTTTATAGGATAGAACTGGTGTAATGTGGCTTTGTGTGTGTGTGTGTGTGTGTGTGTGCATGTGTGTGTGTGTGTGTGTGTATGTAGATGGTGGCTGCCATAGCATACCTGCATGGAATGGGCATTGTACATAGAGATATCAAGGTGAGGCATTGTTATGTGTTATTCTGACAGAGAATTGATCTAAAGTGAGATTAAACTGGCTATACTAACGTCCATTTGGATTATTGGACTGATGTGTTTGCACATGCGATGCATGTCATGCGTACAATTTCAACTAGCACTAAAATTGCAACTGTAAGTTACTCTGTTTCGGATCTGCCAGTGCTAGGGTAGACTACGTGTGATCTTAGTGTGAAGTTAAAGTGGTGTGATGCTACTTTTGGCTTTTTTTAAATTTTTTTAATGAAGCCAAAAAATTGGTAAATTATCAAGAATTAAGAAATGCAGCCAACTTGAGATCCGCAATCGTCGGCTGACAGACAAAAAATAAGTACCATAACACTGCTTTTCCTTTTCCTTTTTTTTTTTTTCCCTTCATAATTAACTCACACCACATGTTCCAGAACATTTCTTTCATGGAAAAAAAACTAGATAGAAAAGACTAAGTTTTATCATTCCAGAACTCTTGGTGATTCAACACTGCAAGCATTCTAGGCTTTACAGTTATGGCACTAACTGTTGTATCCATCATTACTAGATAGCTATCAGTTCTTATCAATTCCAGTTTATCAGCAGCAGTTACAAGAAGAATGGATCGTTATCCCCTTTCAGCCTGTCCTCTTTGTAATTAACCATTCCTGATGGACAACTGGAATCTTAGTGTTTAGGTCGGCGGTGATAGGGGAACTTGCAGAGCTTCCATGCACGAGTAATGTAAACAGTTGAACTTGCCAAGTCCTCACTAAACATGGAGCGTGCTTGTTGAGTCTACTGCAAGTGCTAGACATAAGGTGTTACATAATGCTAGTTGTTATAACTTTTCTACCCTTTACCAAGTATAGAATATGGGCAAGGTGAATCATGATGTTAACGGCTTACTTGGATTGGATTGTCAAGTGTAATATATATATATGCAAGCTATTCCAACTATTTGAGGTAGAGATGTTTAGTGGTGGTATGGGCAACAAGCCATAGGTGTGAAGTATTTGGTGGGAAAATGTTAGTCTGTAGAGTAAGTGTGCCTGGGGAAAACTAGGTTCACGTACACAACACAGTGTTGTTCAAGTCACACTAACCTTTGCGTGTGTAGGTATATTAGGAATACTAACAACTGTGGGAGGTTGTAACCTTGTGGTGGATGGAATGTTATGTAACAAACAATTTATTTTTTAATTTTTTTTTCCCTTCTACTTTAGTGTATATTTATAAAGCTTACTCTTCCATTGAGTGAAATTCACTTTAATTTATGTATATCCTTGTATTAAAGTGGGTGTGTCTCTTGTGATGTGCTTATCTTCATTGGTACATTCATAAGTGCCTTTAGTTAGAGTAGCTGCACCTGTTCACTAATCTGGAGCACAGAGGTCCAATAATGCAATATGTGTCATGTTTGTGTGTTGTTACAATTTGGTTAGCAATTTATCTCTCTTGTTGTGGCTGTGTATGGGTGTTTGTGTGTGTGTGTGGAGGATATGTTTTTTCTGCAGTTATGTGAGTATGTGTTTATGCTGCATTTTGTTTACTTTGCCATGATGTGTGAATGACCTCTTTTTTTTTTCTTTTTTTTTTTTTCCCTTGATGTGATGTTCAGGATGAGAATATTATTATCAACCAAGTCTTCCATATCAAGCTCATTGATTTTGGCAGTGCTGCATACATGGGACCTGGCAAGAAGTTCAGTACCTTTTGTGGCACTTTGGAATATTGCTCGCCTGAGGTGCTGTTGGGAAACAGGTGAGGTTCATGTAGGCATGCATGTTCCTGCATGCATGTGCATGCTAGAGTATTTGTAGTTGCTGATTAATCAAATTCATTGGCTTCGTATATTTAATCAATTGAGGAATCCAGTGGGGCATTCCTTGAAATATTTGTAAATTATTCATGTGGTAGACTTGTTCTTGCTGTGACCTGGTACCATGGCACCTATTACCATGGTGATGGAGCATGGCTTTTGCCCTCCAATAGATGTTATTGTTGGATACTGATGGGTTCCAACCCTTTAAATTAAGGCTGTTATTTGTTTTGTTTATTTGATGCAATATTATTATTATTATTATTATTATTATTATTATTATTATTGTTATATTATTATTATTATTATTATTATTATTATTATTGTATTAGTATTAATACTAGTAGTAGTACTAACTATTAACTATTCTATAGATAACTTACTATCTCTACAAATGAGCAACATGATGTTGTCTTGACATTCAGACGTGCCATTGGTTTTGAGCAAGCACTAACAATTCTACCTACTGTGGATTCACTTGCAGCTGATTTCAGCAACATTTTTATAACTATTATACATGGCCTCAATCCACTTATTCAAAACGACTGTATCAATTTGCACGTTAAACAATTTATTCTCTTGGAACTGACCATTTGCGTTCAATTTCTGTAGTTCTAATGTTAACTTCTAGGTATCTGTACTATGTATTTTATGAAGCCCCAACATAACCACACAAAATAGACTTCCTTAGTAAAACAGCAAGTCAGTGGTGTGTGACCTCATGGGTTGGGTGTATGAGGATTGTTAATCTTCCTTGGCTACCAACCCCTCCCCCTGTTCTTTTTTGTTACAGTTACAGTGGACCGGAATTAGAACTATGGGCTGTAGGGGTTACCCTTTACACGTTGGTGTTCGGAGAAAATCCATTTTTTGATGTAGAGGAAACCATCGCTGGCCACTTGCAGCCTCCATTTCTTACTTCTCCAGGTAAGTTGAAATACCACTGAAGCAGTAGATGATGTTGAGCCAGAGCCAGTAATAATAGTTGATGGCTTGATTAAATAACACAATTTGTATGTGTGCAGGCCTGATGAAGGTGTTGCTATGGTTATTGCACCCTGACCCCAAATCTCGAGCAACAATTCCTGATCTGCTATTAGACAAGTGGACCAACCAACCAGTGGACTCTGACCTTATGCATTTTAGTGTGGTCCTGAGTAAGTTTCTACACACATACACACGCACACACACACACACACACACACACACACACACACACACACACACTGGCAGCACAGACTCACCCATTAACTCCAGTAACATGGTTGTAAGGTGTAAGACACACACACATACATACTTGCTGTTTGTTGATTGCATCATTGTCGTTGCATCAGTGGAAGTGTTATTTCATACAGTCATGTTTCAAGTTAACTTTCCCTTTCTACCCTTCAGATTTTCCTGGAGTGAATGATGATGATGGTGAATGTGTGACTTCTGCCACAGCACATGCACAAAACCTGCACTCTGCCGGTAAGCCAGCAGGAAAAGTCGTCAAAAGCAACTCAGAAGGAGGTGTGGTCATGCTGCTTTCTCAGTCCATGTTTACTCAGATGAAGATAGTAGGAGAAGCCAAACAGACTGAGCAATAGCACTGGTAGACTTTCAGTTGTTGATACTATCACTTATTATTTTTTTTCCAGGCCACTTTTATTACAGGTATGCAGCAACAACAAATGTACAGCAATTATAACACAGTCAGTCACAATAGCTGGCATCAAATCTCCACAAGCATTGATTTCAATTATTATTGCTTTTCTTCCTGTGCTAACTTTATTCAGTGAGTTTTTCCTTGTCTAAAAGGTACCAATACTTAGTAACTCATGAATGTCAAAGAGATAGAGAGTCTGGCAAGAGAAAGTCCAGTTCTTTCACTCTCCAGTATTACACAACTCTAGGCAATACCATGCCAACAACACAATGGGCTTTTTTTGTTTGTATTGGTCAGTTGATATTTCATAATATATGGGCAATAGTTTTCACAGGCGAACTTCCCGTAGCCTGAATTAGCTACAGAGTTAGTTACCGCGCTTGGATGTTTATTGTTTTCTAAACATACTTTCACTTTTGAAAACTTGTATTGCTTCATTGATAATAGATTGGGCATAAATAACTTGTAAAATAAAATACCAGTAGTTCTGAAGTGTGAACAAAATGAATTTGTCATGTAATTGGAGACATGGTGCAAAATAAATGTTAAAAAAAAATTATAAAGTGAAATACCAGTGTTGTGTGAGAAAAAAATTAATGGAAAAAAAAAAAAAAAAAGCCAAAAATTAGAGTGCCAGGAAAACAAAAACAAAAAACAACAGCAAAATCTAAATTCAAATATTTCCATTACATAAATGTACTGCAGACTTGGACTCCGGGAGGAAAGGTATGTAGTATTAGTTGAAGATTTATAGGCACTCACACTGAGTAGCAACCATGTTGGCAAATTCCTGCACAGTGGCAACAGAGTTGCTGAATGTTAGCAGAGTGATGGGCTCGAGCTTGTCTGGCTTTGGCACACAACACGGAGGAGGAACAGACTCTGGCATCAGTCTGTGGAAGGTAGATTGCAAGTAGGCGTGGTAATTATCAATGTTGGACTCTGGATGGTTGTAGCACAAGCCAGCACAAATATTGGCATTGTATTTGGTTGGGGTAATTATGGACTCTCCCCATTCTGTGGTGTTGAATACAATCTGAGGACAAAAGAATAGGAGTCAAATGACACAATTGGGCAAAAGTAAAGACTGATTAATTTATTCTTCATGTGTAGTAATTACAACTCAATACTTACCTCATAATGATAAAGGGTACATTTTAATGATTTGAAGTTGGCTGGCATAGTAGGTAACGTCTGGATTTGTGCCTCTGGCTCATCAGTAGTTGGTGGCGAAGTGCCTACGGGTTCTTCGTTGGAAGCATCCCTCTTGTGTCGTCTGTCCTGCTGAAGCTGGGATGCAGCTAGGAGGCCCATTGCCTTGGGAAAGATCATTTCCTTCTGCATGTTATTCTCCGTGAACTCAACAAGCTGGGGCCTTTCTTGTGCCGAGGTATACTTGAAGCCTAGATCTTGAGGACGGACTGAAGGACACTGGACTGCCAGCCTCATGCTCACTAGTCTACTTGAAGAGTTGTTGGTAACAGATACATTCACTAAAGACTTGAATGTGTTTGTGAGGTTCCTAAATTCAATCCAGTCAGTTGTTCTCAGTTTGGCCATGGATAGAGATTGACTGGCACATAGAGAGTACTGGGCCATACCACTGCTTGTGGGATGATCATACGGGCTGTAGAGTTGAAGATTGATGTGACCAGCACGACCATTGCCACACTTTTCTTTCACCATGCTCATCTGTGCTTTGTTCAGTGATTGTTTGTACAGTCTCAGCATACTGTAGTGGATGGTCTGCACTTCTCTGTTGGCAAGAGATACATTGAAAATAATCTCAACAGAATTCTTGAGGCTTCTAGAATTGTGAGCACGAACAGCCTTTGATGGGGAAGTATTAACTACAAGGGAAAAAAAATGCAAACAAGTCATCTAATGAATGATATTATTACTAATAATATTATACAAGTGAAAAATTAATTCAAATCAGTTCATACCTGTACCAAGAAAAGTCCTCAGAATATTTACTTCTTTCTTGTGGAAAACTGGCAGGCAATTTCCAAATCTATCAGAATTCATGCAATTGTAAGCATCCATCATGAACTGGGGGAAGTCTTCCTTTCGCGTGTGTTGCGCAGCTCCTCCCGAGTGCAGCCCCAGAAGATTTCCAACCTGCGCCTGCAAAGAAGGCCCGCCGTAGCTACTGCCACCATCAGCCAACACTAGGCCAACTAATACTACTAGAAATAGAAGAACTGCTGTACTAATTGTAGATTGCATCGTCACTTAAGAGTCTAAGCTAAAATGTTGTAGTGCAGGGTAGTGATGGAGTCCGCTTTTATAGTCAAACGTCAAACGAAATTTCGCGGGCATGCGCAACGACAAAACTGTCATCTCTCTCGCAATTTAATAGTCACACCACCACTAGAAACAATTTTTTCCCCTATCAATAGAACAAGGACATGGTTTGGTTCATCAAATTTGTATCAGAAAGATGAATGAGAAAGTAGATGTGTGTGTGTGTGTGTGAAAGTGCTATGACTGTAATAGAAGTTACTGAAGTTCTCCCAAATAGAGTGTCTTGTCACTTGAACCCGACAAAACTACATTAACAAATACAAAAAAATTTGGTTGACATTGCCACCCAACACGTATTGTTAAAATTAATGATATTGTTAAAATTAATGATATATATCTTATAAAATGCATTAAATATTTTTACACTTCACTATTATAATTGCTATTAGCTAATACTCAAAACCACAGCCACAAGAGGTAAGGTTACCAAACAGGTAAGGTTACCAAACAATTCTTGTGTCAGCTGTACTGTAGAAAATTTATATAAAAGAGAACACTGTGTATATTTATTAAATTAAGAAATCATAATTTGTTTTAACCGCAAATGAAAGACCTGACTTAAAATCAGCATGTGTCAATTAAGTTAACAACAATGAGGTATAACCAAGCAGGAGACTTTACTATAACTCCCCACCCACTTTTACCCCCCACCACTCCCTCACCTCCCCTCTTCCCTTCAAGTGCAAAATAAAACACAAAGAACAATTACATGGTGTCAGTGCCCTAAGAAAGCATGGGTTTTCCCAAGAATGTAACCTCCAGTTGGGAATGAGCAAAGGTGTTCCGGCAGTTCTGTAGCCAAAGCATGGCATGGTTTCTATTGTCCCCACATACTAATAGTATTACGTGTATGTTATCTTTCCTTTCCAAAGCAGATATCGCAATACCAAGAAGACGTGTCACATGGACAGACAGACACTGAGTTACTCACACATGCGCTCACAAACAACAAGTGATGAAAATATTGAAACATAACATACACGTCCATCCCTCAAGCACTCTAATTAGATCCATGGATCCCACTGGGACTTCCATAGTCCCATGGAAGCATGTTGCGGACGTAGAATAAGAAATGATGCAAACTAAATATTTACGCATTGTTTAAGAACTGACTGCCACTGTGCAACATGAGAGACTGTAATGGCTCCAGCTAATTACTCACAAAATTAGTTTGCATGCATGGAAAGCTTGATATAGGCAATGATTTCAACTAAGCAAATAATAGTGTAATAATAATTATAGTAATAATAATAATAATAATAGCAAATTATTGCGTTCTAATAGCCAGTTTTAAGTAACATAATATTGGCTGTTAGAATGAGAAAATTTGCTATTATTATAGTTATTTCAGCCGAGAAAGACCGAATCATCGTCATAATAATAAAATATATCTATAATTTATTTATTTGTTCTTTATCTTTATCACGGCATAAATAGCTGAAATACTACAATTGTTTCGACATCGATGCGAATGTCATCATCAGTGAACTGGTGAACATGTTCATCTCTTGTAATATTCACTGATTATGAATTCTGCATTGATGTCAATACGTTTATAGTGTTTCAGTTATTATAATGCTAGTGATAAAGTGAAAAAGAACATATAAATTATGGATATTATTCCTAGCAACAGTAGATGTATTATTATCATAATCATTATTATTATTATTATTATCATTATTGTCATCATATTATTATTGGTAGAAATTTCAGAAATTCCCTCTCAATTAAACAGTACCTTAGCAGTCTACAGTACTGCCCTTGTATACCATCCAGCAGTTACCTTCCTGAAGCTTAGATAGTTCCTAATTTCTTCCTCTTCTTCTGGCTATTCAAGGAACAGTGAAATTGGAGCAAACGAAGGATTCAATGAAGTTAAATAACTTCACGCCTACATATACAGAGGAACTGTCCTTGAGTCCCCCAGCTCTGCCAGCAGCAATGTGTGTGTGTGCATATGTGTGTGTGCAGCGTGTGTGGAGGTGTTTCCAATTACTAAAGACAGTAGTATTGAGTGCTCATTGAAGCTTGGTTTAGTAAGGGCACAGGCTTTAGTCCCATCCCTACATTGTTCTAAGGAAGTGGGTGGGTATGCAGTTACAACTTATACTTATGGGGGTAGTATGGAGAGTTAACCATCTATATTTATTATAATACATATAATAAACAACAATGAAAAAATAACAACAACAACAACAACAATATGATACTGTAGTCACTAATGACTCTTAAAGTAATTTGATTTACTTGACTTGTAGATACTGCAGAAGATGTGAATTATTGGGATGGAATCAATCAGATTGCTCTCATGGGATTGATAATACAAACTAACAAAAGTAACGAGAAAAAGCAAAAGAGCAATTACACTTCAGATGCCAATATAGACAGATAGCTGTCTGTCTGTCAGTAACAACCTCTACAATACCGCCTATTGTGTAGGCTATTGTGAATACTGGTGAGTTGGAGGCAGTATATCATGCTGTGTTCCTGGTCGGGATTCAGCCGTTGGGATTCAGCCGTGTCTCGATGCTTCCCTCACAACCGAATTGCTCAATAACTATCAAAATATGTTAATTGATGTCGATTAATTAGCTGACTACAACGTCTACATCAATTTCAGCGTCAGCCAGACAAGCCTCAAGGAAGACATATAAGGTTTCCCTATGCAGGAGTTTATTGGTATCATTAATAATTAGTAAACAATGCTATCCTTCCACTAACTTAAAGAAGTGATAAATTGGGGTCACGAGTAATCCAATGCCAGTTATGTTGCACAAAGAGAAAAATTTGCTGAGTGGAAAAACAAAACACATGTACTGAAAGAAGCAATTCAGTCGTCCATCTGTAATATTCATTTGGGAATTATGGCTTTTACTTACAATGTAAGTGTTGAATAGCACTTTTAAAAGACACATTACAGTAGTTACCTGAATACACCTTCAAACTTTTATCACCAAAGTTAGTACAGTACTAATGAAATCACACTTCAAACTACAGCAACCTAATAAGGAAGCAGTGGAAACAGTGATGGTTGGCAGCTATGAGCATGCCCAGTGATTCCTATGCAGTTCACTATAAGTGATGGTTGGCAGCTATGAGCATGCCCAGTGATTCCTATGCAG
>WLWI01004332.1_pt1 | contig 12022 bp, 11 predicted proteins | sample 6701501 | NCBI WGS metagenome assembly WLWI01 (sample SAMN12718690, study PRJNA515312) | sponge metagenome | isolation source: marine sponge | host: Mycale hentscheli | place: New Zealand: South Island, Marlborough, Capsize Point | collected 2014-11-01
CCCTTCAACTACAACTACCAAAATCAACACAAACAAAACCCTTTAAGTCGCAAGACAGGAACAATTATCAGTGAGTGGGCTTAAATAGAGAATGTGATCTGGGGCAGACAGACCAAATGAGGCACTACACTATCCTAATCCAGCTGGCTGGTTGGTCTGAAAGTTGAACTCTATTTTGGTTTACTCCCACTGCCAAAGATGGCAACGTGGTATACCAAAACTGTATTGTTATTGATCAGATTCATACTGGTATGTTCATCCAGCAAGTCAAAAACAAGTAATTCTGAAAGTGATACCTTTCACACACAAACACACACACACACACACACACACACACACACACACACACACACACACACACACAGAGGATTATAGGTAGAGAGTGCCTATGAAACTATCAAGGTTATAGTTGAGGATATACCTCAAATATCGCAAACATAGGTGTAGGGATAATTTCTTAATTTGGGGGGGAGGGGAGCACGATAAGCACCAACATATCCATGAGGGAGTGTGTTCACATGCTAGGTGTAAGGAAACATTATCTTCAAATTAAATTGAACTCCTATAATTCAGAGACACAAAGCTCATCCAAAAAGAGGTTCAAAATATTGGGGAGGGGAGGGGGGCACATGCCCCCAATGCCCCCCAAGATCCCTACACCTATGATAATTAAATATAATAATAATAGACAGGGTTCTATCTAGTGGAGGGGGGCGGGGGAGACTCCTCCCCCAAACTTCCCAGCTTTCCCCTCCCCAAATTCTCAGTTCCCCCTCATATTGGCATGTGTGGAGTACGCCATAATGCTGAACCTAAATAACAACATTGAGCTCAAAATAATTTCATGCTACATAATTGCTATCACTGATTCAAAGAAAACTAACATTATTGCAACTTAGTACATTTAGAGGTAGTTCAATTCCCCGCCAAACAAACTTTTTTAGATAGAACCCTGATAGCTGAGCAAAATAATAATAATAATAATAATGATGACTATAACGATGATGATGATTATTATTGATGATGATGACTATAATGATGATGATGATGATGCAGTAACAACTATTAAAAAAAAGTTAAAGACATCCACACTTGTATGTAGACAGATGAGAGCACTGAGATGGACACATGCTACAGTTAGATAGATACCAATCATCATCATTGTACTCTGCATCTCTTCACACACACACACACACACACACACACACAGAGGGATGGCTGAATACTGAGGGAGTCATGTGTTTACATTCAATGGGTGTGTCCATGAAACAAAACTCCAATTTAAACGTCACGGAGAGAAACCCAATAATGAGAAATAGGATCTCATGCACACGTTTTCGGGCAGGCCAGCCTGACCGAGACAGATGTATTCCAAGACGGCATTTGATGCATCATTAACTATCCAATTATCATAGTACTATATTTCTAACTATAAACAAAAAATATTGAAAATACTTGTAGTGGCTAAATGGGAGTGTTTCTTACTTCTGGAATAAACACGCCCAGGGGGCGTAAGACAATATAGAGAAAAAAATAGCGAACTTTCCCGATCAGAAGGTGTGACAGTGGACTTTCCCAAGCTATTGCACGCTCACAAGGAAAACATTGGCGTCATCGCACCAAATACGGCCGACTCACCAATACCAATGGACACCAATGGACACCCACACTGAACGGTTGGTGATAATTGTTGCTGTATTAGTATTGCCCGTGGGAATAAAACTGAACATTTGACATGTTGTAGGAAAAGCATCAACAACATTCCTGACACCAGCAAACATAATCACATACTATTACATGCTCCTTGTAATTGGCATCTCTCATCACCCCACCAGCTCAACAGTCCTCTAGACTTAAAATAAACTAGCTAAAAACAACAAATTAATAATGAAACTGATTCCTCTCAGTAGTTACGTCATCTCAAATAATCTGCAAGTAACGCAACAAATGGGAGCAAGTAATAGCAGAATCAGTAACGAATGTGATATTACAGGGAACGACCCGAACCCAGACACACAAGCGGACACTGCTTCAGAAAGTTCAAGTCACATGCCACTAATAACAAACCCAACCCAGTGGGTACTGCAGCCTCACTCTCACATGCGTGCATGCGTGCATGTTGAAGGTGACCAGCGTCCATTTTATGTCCTGGTATATATTCATACGTATTATGTCATGTGATGTCACTCATTCAGTTTTGATAAATTCTTCAACTTTATTGAAGTTATTAACTCACTAGAGATGCTGTAAAAACAGAATCCCTTGCCATCCTGACCTTCCCGGTAATAGGGCTTACCCTGGTATCAGGAGCTATATACGGCGCCTGAAATATGGAGCAAGCCTGTGCCTGCCAGTAAGAAAATCCGTGTCTAAAAGGGAGAGGAAGGCAGGCAGTCATTAATAGAAGCCATAGATGAGCAAAGAAAATGCCAACATGCTCTGAGCCATACACACACACACACGTGCACATGCGGGGGAATCCCCTTGGAATTTCCTAAATGGTTTCATTTGATTTGCTCAGCATTTATTATACCAAAACAGATTACCACGAACGACTGAAGTGACTCTGAGGCATGTTTACAAGCAAAATGAAGATAGTCAACAGATGCCATTTATGGAGTATTTGTATAGTGAAGAATACCCGGAGACTAACTTTGCCCGAAACCCCATCTTATACCTCTACCATAACACACCATGACCCCCTGTGGTCTAACGCAGCTATGCAGGAAGGAGTGTGGTAATGTTTGTTTATCAGTTTTTATAATTTTACTCGACAGCAAAAATGAGAGTTAAAATTTGTCTACCAATGCTCAATTTATTGAAATACATTTTTAACATGTGCCTCAAACATTACCCAGTGCTTAGGCTGTTGTCAAGGAGATTTATACGAATTTCTATAGTGAAACTGACATTGCAAGCTATTAATCAATCGGTCTAGACAACTACTCCGTCCACCAGCCACGCACTTAAAAATGAAGGAACTGTCTGCTTCAAAGAAAGGGAAGGAAAAAAAAAAAAAAAAAAAAAAGAGTGGAAAAAGATGAATGTATCAACTTCATTCTAGCAGATTTTATTAGAATTCTACACTTACAAGATCATCGCTGGACTACTCTACTCTCCAGAGACCTCATGTCCACACTCTTGTTGACAAGACTATGTAAGACTATGTGTGTGGTATGGGTTTGGTCAAGTCTTTATTTTTCAGATTAGTGAAAAAATCTGAACAATGTACTTAAAATTGCAGTAGCCTTGCACTTGATTTGCCAGGTGGTGCCTCAATTCACTACTTTCACGCAGTCTTCCTCCAACATATTTAAAAATTAAACTGCTTCATTTCTGGAGAATTGGTTTTTATTTCTGGTTCTACACTCTACACTCAGCTAAATCCTCCACAGTTCCTTATTAGGATTCCTTCCTTGTTTCTTGTTTCGCAAACGTGACTGTCGGTGTGGGTTAAATAGAACTAGTATCCAAGCAACGTCGTGACAGCATGCCACACATTCTTTGAAGGCCATGTTAAAAGTGTGTTTCTAGCTTGTTTGTTCTGTTTGTGAGTTGAGAAAGCAGCAGCAACATTGTGTAAGAACTACCACGTCTTCACTAGAGTTGGTTGGAAAACTAAATAAATGAAAATACAGTCTTCTACTTGCAGATGATTTAGCAACACATCTAGACAGACAGAGAGCCGACACTATATAAGTAGACATTCAGAAAACATGGGAACATATTACCTTCTGGAGACAAGATTGAACCAATCGTTTAAAACTTGTCTCAGAAAACAAGACAAGAACATCCCACAAACATTGTGCTATTGAGAGACACAACAAGTGCTAATATTAAAAAAAAAAAAAAAAAAAAGATTTCTAAGGAGGCCTTCATGCTACAATGAGATGAGGAATTAGATCTTAGACATACCATTTTAATTCGCTAAGAAAAGAAAAAGAACAAAGAAAGAGTTAAAAATGTATTAGGTCTGTGCAGACATTTACTGGTGACCCTTCCCAACATACTATGGTTATAAATATTATATTGGAATAAAAACTCCAAGTGTCTCTCTTTCTTCTACTTGATTAAATTGATTTAGTTGTCATCTGAGTGAGTGTTCTCACATTCCTTAACTTGATTAACAGCCAGACTCACCACCACACACGCACAAAACAACAACAAAACAAGACAAAACACATAATAAACTAAGTTTGATACAGAAATTTCAGCTAGGGAGGTAGGGAGGGAGGGAGGTGGGTGGGTGGGTGGGGGACCAGCAGTGTGAGAGCGAGGCTACAAGTTTAGATTTGTACACATGCTGCAATTCACTATGTACATCTATGTGTGGGTGTGCATTAGGATTTTCATTAATAAAACTTTAAATTTTCCCCCTTATCGCTGAACAAGTTGATATATACAACAGACCTGTTGTGCCTCGTCCAGCCGCTTGAGATCTTTGAGAGCTCCACCCAACAAATGGAGGGAGTTGGCTTTCTCTTCCGTCTCCTTACTCAACCGTGCTGCCTGCCTCAGATGATGTACAGCCTGCACAAACAAACAAACAAACAAAGATGTTGTTGTGGCAGGTATTCCTCTAGTTCTGTGCACTCCCTCCATAAACAGATTCCATCTGACACTGAACTCACAGTAGTAGTAGTAGTAGTAGTAGTAGTAGTAGTAGTAGTAGTAGTAGTAGTCGATCTACGGGCACCCAATAACATAGCAAACATTTTTTTCGGCATTTTAGGGGACATTTTCCAACCCCCCCACTAAAAATAATTATGACGTTCATGTAGACAATTTCCACAAAATATTTTTTCTTATTGATAACTCCCTTGGCCCACTAACTCCCATGGCCCACTAACTCCCATGGCCCACATGAATCTAGCTTACTCACAGCGATGTAGAGGCAAAGCTTAGTCTTCACTGAACTAAAGGTCTACCTAACAGGCACACGCCCACATGTGCAGGCAGCAGTCAACATACATGTAGTACATACCTGTATATTGTCTGTCTACACAACTAGACCAGACTACAACAACAATGGCAGCAGTTACAGCCAATACTTGCTTAAATAAAACTCAACTTAAACGTCAGTAAATCATATATACAAAGTTTGATACTTTAGGACCATCAGCAAACATTCCAACAAAATTAACACCCACTATTGTATGTTACCACACCCACCTGCTGACCACACCCACCTGCTGCAGATCTCCGAGCTTTAGTTTCACTGTCCCCATACCATGATGCAGACATGACGTGTCTGGCCACGCCTCCAACCCCGCCTCCGATCTCTTCAGGGACTCCGCCACCTGGTCCTCCAGTAGAAAGGCTTGAATCTACATCACAACATTCACTATGAAGGCAGTCACTTCTGCTATAAGACTGGAAACCAAAACCACACCCACTCACCACTCCCTCTTTGCTTGCTATACTTCCCTCTCAAACAAACATACACTACTAACCAATTACTTCACTCATCCTGAACCACGCCCCAAACCACACCTACAAGGCCACACAATAGCTCTGTCTTGTTGGGCTGTAGTTCCAGGCCACTTTTGAAAGCACTGATGGATTCTCTGTGCCTGCCAGTGTTGAACAGCATGCTCGCCAGAGATAAGTACGTGGCCACATCTGGTGATATCGACAGAGACCTGCAAACACGAGTGTGTACGATACCACAAAATAAAGTGCTTGGGTTGACAGACAAACAATGGTTGATACCACTGGAAATTTAATAATAATTGGACATTTTAAATCCCTAAACTTATACACATAGACCTTCAGTGTTGATCTTGAAAATGATGTCAGTGGGAATAGGACATGAAATTGTATTGTTGTAGACTTAGTAATAGCCAAATATTATGAAATCTAGTACTACAGCAATGTAATGGTGGTGGGTAGGCGGGGTGGGTAGGCGGGGTGGGTACATATTCTCCCCTAAGAGAGTGCATTTGTCTGATAAGTACATGTTATCCCCTAAAATGTGCAGTGATAAGCGTGGGCTGGTGGGCAGGGCTGGTGGGCAGGGCTGGTGGGCAGGGCTGGGTGATGCTAACCTTCTACCATTACCTCTGGTATGAGAATTTTTATTTTCATGAGTAATATAAAATACAGCACTTGAACGTGCCCTAATATTTAGGAATTGCTCATGTAAAGTCTCACCCTCTGTTCCCAGTTTACAACACACACTCTTTCACTTAGCCATCTCTAGCCACGTCTTCTTTCTCTCACCACACCCTCTCCTTTAACCACGCCCTCTTCTCTCACCACACCCTCCTTCTCCCGCCTTCCTTCAATCACATCCGCACTCCCTCCTCCGCCTCGCTGCTATGCTCATCCTGTTTCTGCCACTCTACCTTCTGAAGTTTCTTTCCGCCATATTGTTCTGTCCCACAATTCTCTGAGCTCTAGCCAGGCCGACCAGAGCAGCAGAATGACCAGGAGATAGCCGCACAGCTTCTTCAAACATAGCCATGGAATCCTCCTGTCTACCTACACCACACACACACTCATCATACACGACACACCCACTCATCATACACTATACACCCACTCGTCATACACGATACACCCACTCATCATACACTATACACCCACTCATCATACACGATACACCCACTCATCATATACGACACACCCACTCATCATGCACGGCACGCCCACTCATCATACACGACACACCCACTCATCCTACACGCCACACCCACTCATCATACACGATACACCCACTCATCATGCACGGCACACCCACTCATCATACACGACACCCACTTATCATACATGACACACCCACTCATCATACACGACACCCACTTATCATACATGACACACCCACTCATCGTACACGATACACCCACTTATCATACACAACACACCCACTCATCATTCACGACACACCCACTCATCATTCACGACACACCCACTCATCATTCACGACACACCCACTTATCATACACGACACACCCACTCATCATAAATGACACACCTACTCATCATACATGACACACCCACCTATTACACACCCACTCATCATACATGCCTCATAATTTGTGATACCTTACACCTACTACAGGCAAATGTTCTGCTTCTCTCAGACTATACCAGGAACTAGAGCACACGTTGCAATGAGCTGATCTAGGCTATGTTCTGTAATTATCTGAAAACCAATGTTACATTATTATCAGAGTTGGCTAGGGAATTCTAATAGTGAGCCAGCTCAGCAAACAGATGCAATTAGATATACATCAGGTGTAGGTCGCTAGCAAAACCACTGGAGCATAACCACTGGACATAACCACTGGAGCATAACCACTGGATGGAGCATAACCACTGGAGCATAACCACTGGCTTGTGGCTTTAGTTCAGAAAATTGTTTAGTTGGTTAGTATCCTAGTCACTGCTCTTCAACAGAGCTGTGTAAGTGAGCACTCTTGATACTACACTACTATCATATACCAACAGATTAGACACACATGCACTAGCTAATGCACAAAAAAACATTTCAGTATCATTGCATGTATGTGTGTCTGCACATGTACATGTACGTCTGCACATATCTGTCTGTCTGCACATGTACATGTCTGTCTGCACATATCTGTCTGTCTGCACATATCTGTCTGTTTGCACATGTACATGTCTGTCTGCACATGTACATGTCTGCCTGCACATGTTCATGTCTGGCTGCACATATCTGTCTGTTTGCACATGTACATGCATTAAAATGTAAGTATGTTTACATTCTGACACGCACTACAAATGACCTCAACAACAGTTTGTATATTATTTAAAAAAATTAAAAAAACGAACCAAAAAAAAAAAAACCCTAATAATGATAATAATACTAAAGACAAAGCTACGAAACAATCCATTTTTAAAGCAGTAGGAAAATCCAAAATTAAACTTTATGATTAGTTCCCAATATAGCAAGAGCTGATGGGCTGATGGGGGTGTGCTGTTCCCCTCCATTAACTCTATCAACTGACAAGCACACAGCCCTCTACCCGCAGACGGACAGACAGACAGATATATCCTAAAACATGCCCACCAATACTAATAACTAATATCAAATAGTACACATTTAAATTATTATTTTTACAAAAAATTAACAAGTATTTCCCCATCCTGTCTGCTCCGCCTCCTGTCCGAAAGCTGTCATTCCAGAGACCCACCCACCCACTAGTGCACTCTCCAAATGCAGAATGTGGCGTAACCCAAACACTAACTGATGCTTTGTTCCCAGCTATTAAATCTTCTCAAGTTTCAGAGGACAGACAGATTAACAAAACAAATACCACAAAGATAGCACCAGAGATCGAGCTACCTCCCTTTTTTGTCCTAAGCAAGTTGAAACAAGTTCTCCATGTGTGTGTCCATAGAATGCCTTTGAAGTGCTTTGAGTAGCTTCCTGAAAAGTACAGAGTATTTAGACATTAGTATCCTGGCAATATGGCCTATGTACAAAGCAGCTGCTCTGTGATTTTAACCAACCGCCCTCAGAAATTATTTTTATGAAATCATTTCTTTAAAATGAATTATCACTATTATAAATATCCATGATTTGGTATCCGCCTTAAAAACTCCCCAAAATACCAGACAGTCGCCGCGACTACTCAAATTAGCACTGGGAAAATTTCTTGCCTTGGTCACACAATATTGATGCACGCATATGTACACACATACGTACACACCTCACCATGTGCTGCATTTATAAGGATGGCAGCAAGCAGTGTGACGGTGGCAAGTGCCTCTCTAAGACATGTTGGGAAAGTTTGGGCAAAACATAACATCCGCCACACTAGGCACACACACACACGGCTGAGCTAGCTGTAACCACGGCAACACGCACACACTAAATTGCCGCAACACCTAACGCAATCCTTGCTCTTAAAAATAAATGAATTAATTAAAACTTTAAAGATGGGCACTAATAGATGTGCTTGAAAAAAAGGATAATTAGTTCCAATTCTGCAGCTACAGTATAGAAATGGCTTCACTTGAATGGAGATCTTGGGAAGAAGTGACAAGCTGAGAGGAAGTCGATAAGGAGAGGTGTTAGAATTACTTGCAGGTGCAGAAATTGTTTGATTTACGAAGGTCTGGAGAGGATTGATCTCTACCCAAGTAAAGTTTGTTTCAGCCCCAATATAACTAGAAACTAGTGATGTGTTTCAGCACATATGGCGAGCGAGCTTGTATGCCTGAAATTTAAATTTGAATGTTAGCTGCTAATAGTTAAATATTATTGTTTAGTGTATTGCTATTCTTTAGCAACACACAACACTTTTATACATACTTGTACACTGGATATGCCAACACAAGACCTGCTGCGTTGTAATCTTTTCGTGACTTGACTATTGAACAAAGGATTTTCAAGAGGTACGCAATCAAATTTCAAAGGATGATATGGGCAAGGATCGATAAACTAATGGTTTTTGTTTAAGCTTGCCACCTTTCCAAAGTACGCTCCATTCAAAATGCTCTATTGTACTAGAGCTCTAGTAGATATAGCATTACGTTGTATTCTCTTAGTGACTTCACTATTGGACTTCGGATTTTCAAGTAAGAACAAATCTGTTACGTAAGGCATATAGCTATGACAAACAGCGCATTGACAAAGTTAACTTGCCACCGCCGCTAAACAAAAAAAACCCAACTTAACTGAGAACGTCTATCCAATTCCTTCTCCGTAGCTTTTTGCCGTTTTTTTTTTTCTTCCAAGAATTATTTCAAAGTCTTTTGTCCCGAATTTCTTGCACCCGCACTAATATTTACTTTTTTAAGTAGCCTCCGGGGGTGGACGCGCATCGATCTCTTTGAACTCTGCCATATATATATATACCAAAATCTCAAATGAAACTTGTTAGTGCCAGTCTCGCTTCACTCGGTAATAGAAACAGAATAGCAGATATTTACAACTAGACATTCTTCAGAATAAAAAAGGGAGAACAATCACCAGTTGTTACTGAAGTGTTTAGGTGTGACTGGAAGACTGTGTTTCTCACAATGCCTGGTCTAGACCAAATGGAGTTACCATTTACACCAGATCACAACAGAATTCTACTAGAGCAGTTAATTGGTTACCATGGGCTTGAGTTATTGATTAATTGGAACATGATAACTACTGCACTTAGTTGCTAAGGAAATCATACCTTTGGCTCAAATTGTAACCTTGTTGAGTGACCAGACAGTGTTGGGCAAGCTCTGAGTTGGCATTGGAAAGGCTACACAACACAGGAAAGAAACACACCTCAATGGCCGCCAGACTAAAGAAAGACTTCTTACAACTTTGGAGAAGATAACTGAAATAAAAGATCACTTGGAAGAACTGGTCTCTGACCATGTGTGGGAGCGTGTTGCCATGGTGCATTGCCATGGAGTTTTTCTGAAGGTCACAACACAGTCAGAGGATGAGCTGGTCATTGCTCTCTAGTTTGGCAGTGAGAGAATTATTGATGGTGTGGAAATAGAACAGACTTAAAAAGTCTTAAAAATTGAGTATCCAAGCCAGCCAGCCAGAATGAGATAGGAGAGAGCCAAAGCTGTAGATCCTGTGCCACACCCACACCCACACCCATTGTGCAACAATAATGCTAGACAGTCACACCACATCGCTGCATGAATAGCTACTGTAGCTATTGGTAAACACATAGCTCATGGATTAGACCCTTCACCTCATGCTCGAAAGGGTTAGGTGAAACTCACATGCAATATTAGAACTCACAGTGTGCATGAGTCAGTGGGCTATACTCACTTCCTCCATCAGTCAGTCAGTCAGTCACACAACAACGGGTTTCAAAGATGGCGGTCGCCGGACCATTGAAAGAGGCATCAAGTCTTGTTAATGTGTCAGAATTTTTTTTTCCAACTTTGTTTCCCAGTAAAAGATGGTTTCACGATCATTGTAATGTAAGAAACATCCCTTTAATCACATCGCAATCTCGTGAGCTAATACTTCTTGCTACCCATGGTAGTCTAGCTTAATGCAGCCATCTTTACAGAGAGCAGGATTTGGAACTATGTTGCAACTAGGGGCAAGCATTTACTGAACATTAAATAGTCCTAGCTTTCCTCATGGGGACAATATATCCATCTACCATTACATTGCACCAGTTACATTCTGACCTATTACTACCTGGTCAGGTACGGCAAAGTGCTGCTTCATTAAATTTCATAGCCTCAGCCAAACTACTGTTCTATGCCATGCCAATTTTTTTTTTTTTTTAATTAGCTCTTGGTGATTGTGTAACAGTGAGTTATTACAGCTTCACACACACTTGGCTGCTGCACGAACTTGTGGGTAAGCCAAGTTGTTGACCCTGTACCATATGGGGGTAAGCCAATAACAAGCCATGGGGGAGTCTGGCAGGATCACCACATTACTCATTTACCAAACAATTGCACACTATAATCCCTGGAATAAACAAAATAATTTAATTAAATAAAAATACAAATCTTCACACTTTCAATCAAGTTATATTTTTCTTTATTATATAAAATTAATTTCATATGCATAAAAAAAGGGGGAATTGGTATTTTCTCCAAAAAAATTCTCTCCCCTCAAAACCAAATCTCAATTCAGTAGCATTAATTGTACCATTAGAACAATGTGTATTATTTCAGAATAAACATTTCCTCTAGTTGGGGGCCTCCAATGACTATCCTCATCCACTGAGCCAAGTTCTCTTCCGTCAGAGAGATCCAGTTATATAGAGTTTCACACACTAGAATATCTCTCAGCTGTAGCTGTACCAAGTAGAAATTATCACTCGGTTAGAATGTCTCTGAAAATAATTGTAAATGCAGCAAAACTTTTCAGTTCTTTTAGGACCTCTGGCAATTTGCTTGAGCTAACTACAAACTGTTTAATACCTTATACGTACATAAGTGTGATAACAAACAACAAATCAGGATTAGTTTGTTTACAAGCCTCATGCTCCCCCCCCCCCCCCCCCCCCCGCCCCCCCCCCCCCCACACAAACACAAAAAAAAAAAAATAACAAATAAAAAAAATTAAAGGTTTTTCGTTTTTTTA
>WLWI01004335.1_pt1 | contig 12019 bp, 7 predicted proteins | sample 6701501 | NCBI WGS metagenome assembly WLWI01 (sample SAMN12718690, study PRJNA515312) | sponge metagenome | isolation source: marine sponge | host: Mycale hentscheli | place: New Zealand: South Island, Marlborough, Capsize Point | collected 2014-11-01
CATACATAGGACCACATTGGGTACATACATAGGACCACATTGGGTACATACATAGGACCACATTGGGTACATACATAGGACCACATTGGGTACATACATAGGACCACATTGGGTACATACATAGGACTACATTGGGTACATACATAGGACTACATTGGGTACATACATAGGACCACATTGGGTACATACATAGGACCACATTGGGTACATACATAGGACTACATTGGGTACATACATAGGACTACATTGGGTACATACATAGGACCACATTGGGTACATACATAGGACCACATTGGGTACATACATAGGACCACATTGGGTACATACATAGGACTACATTGGGTACATACATAGGACCACATTGGGTACATACATAGGACCACATTGGGTACATACATAGGACCACATTGGGTACATACATAGGACCACAATAGGTAGATGCATAGGACCACATTGAGTACATGCATATGACCACATTGGGTACATACATAGGACCACATTGGGTACATACATAGGACCACATTGGGTACATACATAGGACCACATTGGGTACATACATAGGACCACATTGGGTACATACATAGGACCACATTGGGTACATACATAGGACCACATTGATGCATGTGGTAATCAGAGGTAGGAAATAGGAACAAGTGATGAAAGAATCTACTGAAGAGTTGTAGGGAAGTGGGTGGGAGGGTATTATTGTTAAGTAATAAATATAATTTATAATACTGTATAATTTTTGTTTGTCTTTTATTTATTTATTTATTTATTTTATTATTATTATTTTTTTTTTATAAACAATGATTGATGGGCATCTCTAGTATTGCAACTAATAGCTTCATAGAATACAATTAAGCTAAAATTAATTTCCATTTATCTACTTACGAAATACTTGCTATCACTGAAAATATCAATTAAAATTTTATTCTTTCCTCACTTCATTCACAGAGGCACTGGAATAGGAATGCGCCTACCCAATACGAAGTGCGCATTCTCATTCTGCCGTAAACACATGTATATGGACATCCACATCCACACAATGTCCACCTCTCACTCTAGTGTTGTGCATGTGCCAGTGATCGTGGCATTGTGGATTGTGGCTAACAATTGAACATCTGTGGATCTAATGCAATAAAGGAATTTGTAGTTATATTGTTTAAATTGTGGATTGCTGGTTAATTTTTTTCTTCTGATTAGATAACTAATTAAGATATAGTTGGCCTTGAATAAATATATTTTAAAACTTGATTAAACTGTTATAACAGTGAAACCGTAGTGGTCCTGTTAGCAGCTCGTTGCCAGCTGATTCAATGTTGTTACACTTGCACGAGTTTATGTTGGCAAGTCCACAACTTCAGACTTGGCAATTAGTTGATTGTTAGAGTGAAAGTGTAGATGTTTGGCAGTGTCAATAAATGAGAAGGACCATAAACATAATCATGGAAGTTTTACATGTCAATGTCTTGATTAAATCCTTTGTATGTATGTATGTGTGTTTGTAGGCCTGAAATACCTCCTAACTTTGTCTTAGTTATTGAAGTGTATCATATGGTAAGTATTGAATATGTTATGACGTTCTGTTGCTAATGTAAAAATTATAGCACATACATTATTATCTCATCCCTATAGCTGGAATGTATGCAAAGCTTTGGTTACATGTCAACAGCTGTATAACAATATAATATAATAGTTGTCAACAAAATAATTTAGTTTAAATTAATTGCTGTCGTATAATTTATTAAATTATTATTGCAGTCGTATAATTTAGTTTAAATTATTGCTGTCTTATATCTAGTGTAATGACAACAAGCAGAAGAGAAGACGAGTTTTGTCTAAAGTAATACGATCAGTAAGTCGAAGGTCTCCATGTCATTGGTTGCTATAGTAACCCTCATCTTTATTGTAGGTAAAGAGAGTGCCCACACTCACTAGGAACAGCAGATATTTATTGGTAAGGAGTTGCAACTTGTGGTTGCGTCTTCATTCATTCTTTCATTGCCTTTAGTGTACGAGACCATCTACGGATGACGAGGAAAAGGAGGAGGAGGAAGAGGAAGATGAATCACCAAAAGGTAAGGGATATCAATCACATAATTTTTTTAGTGCTGTCCAGAAATGCCGTAAAATGTTCACTCCATCCCACTGTCCCATGGGATTGTGGGATATTCCCCGGGATGTCCACCTGTCCCTCTCACTCATGCATGTGTGTCCCACTTCCATCCCACAATCCCATGGGACATTCCACGGGATGTCCACCTGTCCGTCTTACAGGTGCATGTGTGTCCCATAGGATCATGAGATGTGATGGACAATAGGACACACACGCATCTGTGAGAGGGACAGGTGGACATCCCAGGAAATGTCCCACAATCCCACGGGACCGGTGGATGGGATGGACATTTTACTGCATTTCTGGACAGTTATGGATTTTGTAAGGGAGTGGCTCATAGTCCAACTGCAATAGGCAAGAATTTGGCTAAGCAATTTCCTCTCAGTTCTTTATGCAAGTGCCGAATGTTAATCTAAGGTTGCGGTACACACCGGTGTAAATTATTGGCCACGCCCATGCCACTGGGACCTCTCGAGCAAGTCTGCTAATAGATACATGTACACCAAATAGACAATGATGTAGATACTCCTTACAATCATCAGCTCTAATTAAGTTACTTTGTTTTCTTTTTTTAGTTACTCTATCCAGAGAAAATGTGATCCAGTCTGAATTTGTTCAAGCTGGAGAAATAGTCCTCACCAGGGACAGCCTCACTCAAACCACACCTTACCCAACTACGGTAAGTTCAGAGGAGAAAATAAATATAATATCCGTATTTATGGTGAAAAAAATTGTAATTGGTTTGTTAATTTTTGAAGAATGGATAATAGTATCAATGATATTTATAGAAATAATTCAGCTTCACAGTACTAGCTCCTGTGATGATGATTTTATCATTTATTGTCATAGCAAAGGTATACATTTAAGATGTAAAAGCTGAACCCAAGATATGAAACAATATTTGTGACCGTCTGTCTACAGGAAAACCAGGCACAACGCGGCACCCTTCGAAAAAAAATTTTTTTTTGCACTTACAGAGTTGTCAGCGTCCAGATATTGAGCTCTCCAAGTTTTATCGTCGTAGCTTATGTCGTTCCCACTATAATAGACCTAACCGTTCCCTTCCGTCGGCTTGAAACAATACAATATTAAGAAATCGATCGATCTTTTCTTGATATTTACGCATGCCGCGTTGTGCCCGGTTTTCCTGTAGACGGTCACATTTAGTGATTATAAGTAGGAGGAAGGGAGCTGGTTAAAGGGTGGGTTTTGCAGATAAACTTTAATCATCACAGTAGTGCATTTGGTTTGTTTGTGTGTTTGTATGTATGTGTAGAATCAGGACATAGTGAGCAGTGTAGAACTGGCAGTGAGTGCAGACCCACTGTATGAAGGCAGACTGGTTCCTGGACCAGTGGAAGGATATTTGGTAAGGAGTTACCAAATGTGCAAATAATAGATCATTTCTTTCTCAGCCTTATTACTCATTAGATGTATTCTCTCTCTTTCACAGGCTTTTTTAAACAATAGTTTAAAAATACAGAATTTCACCAAATATTTTTAATTCTCTATTGTTTAAAAAAAAAAGCCTGTGAAAGAGGAGAACACATAAATTATAGCTAGTGTTTAAGGAATAAAAGCATATACGTGACATACTTGTGGAAAGGGTAGTGTGTGCATTATTAGATGTTTGGTAAGGTGTGGAAAACACGTAATACACAAAGAAGTGGGTGACCTTGTTTTTATTGCAGGACTGTTATGGCTCCACTTCATGGAGTCGTGGCTGGTTTGTGCTGAAGGACTCATCTTTAGTTTGCTGGTCGAGTCAAGAAGAGCGAGACCAGGAGGTAAGAGCTGAGAGTTAGCTACTAGCTCGCTATTTGTGGTGAGACTAATACAATTATTAAAACAAATACTTTTCTAAAATTTTAGTTGCTTGGTAAATGTTTTTTTTAGCTGTGGCAGATGTAATAAGAGTTACAAATAAGTTGTGCTACATAAATTGAGTGTGCACACTAGAAATGCTGGTGATTGACAAATTGAATATTATATACAAATAAGGTCAGTTTTTGTTCAATTTTTATTAATATTTTGCCAGCCAATAATACAGTTGGTCTAGAGAGGGAGGGGAGGTAGGTGTGTGTGTGTGTGTGTGTGTGTGGAGGGGGGGGGGGGGGAAGGGGTGCTCAGCTTTCCCTTCTATAATAGTGGAATGGCTAGAGTCCCTCAGCAACCCCCTCCTCCACCCTTCTTCCTGCTGCTATGCCAGTGTAGTAGCTGTTATGTTCCATAAGCAATGGTTGTATTGTGTGTGTTAGCCTCCGTCTCTCCAGTGGGACTTGTCTGAATGCTACAAGACTGTTGTGAATGCTTCTCCCGTAGACTGCGGCTGCAAGAATGCTTTCATTATTCCTCTCTCTTCTCGAGACAGTGACAAAGAGTAAGCATTTTAAATAATTTAACATGTTGCGGGCAGAAATTGTCCTATTGAAGTATTTTGTTAGCTGCATTGTGTAGCCATTCATGTTTATCAATTCAACATCATTAGGCTGTATTGGCTTACTAAGTGAATATGATGAATTTTTTGTCTGTAGCTATTTGAATAGAAAAATTTTTTTTTTAAAGATGTGATTAAATGTATTATGTTAAAATTTATTTAATGATACGAAGCAATTAACCCTATTGATGCCATAACCACATATATGTGGGCGAGAACAGGTACACAATCTCTGGATTAAAAATAATAATCTATTTTAGATTAAGCCGTCATTTCTTTATTATATGTGAAGTAGACACCGAGCGCCCAAATTTGTTGTTGCCTACAGACTTTAAACACTCAAATAGAAAGTATGAAACCTATAGAGAGTCCCTCAGCATTTTGGAAGAATATGGATAAAGTTTTTCCTACCGGACAGCGAGAGTAATTGATGAGGCTAGTTCCTCGGAGTCACCTCGAAACCTGCTGTAAGATGGACTGGTTTCGGTTTATTTTCAGGTTTTTATAAGCTTTGCTTGTTATAAAGCTAAAACTACCTACTTTTCATGCCTGGCTGTTTGTTTGTAGATATTTGTATTTGCTTTGTAGTTTTACATTCCTCATGTTTATATTTTGAACTTCCTGTGGATATCACACAGATTGTTGCTGGCAGCTGAGAGTGCAGATGAGGTGGAGGAATGGCTGACTGCTCTGAACTCTGTCATACTGAGCACTTCTGAATAGCACACTGAATCCACAGCCTAAAAGATCTCCGCCCCACCCCCCTTCCTGCAATCACTGTCACCATAGCAACTTGCACTTACCCATTCAATCATGTACTCATATCATTTTTGTTATAATAAACGTTTTGAGTGTGTTTATTTATAAATAAAATATAACATTCATGGAATATTCAACATCTGAATAATATGATAGTTTTGATGCTGTTGGACAACTTGTCTTGGACACCATTTACTGTTGGTGATCTAGACATCTAATAATTGAAAATTATGATGATTAGTTGAATTAAAAAAAAAATCGGTAATTTAAGAATATGAATCATCATTGTAGGCAAACAACCTTACTATGTTCAAAAAGTTAACTGTAGTATAAAATATTTAAATTGTCAGCTCTCGAAATTATTGCTAGATAACTGCCCCCACCCGAGGCATTCGCCCTCAGGATCGGGACAGTTGTCAACAATAGCTAATTCCTCAAAGCAAATGTTTAACTATTACCTATTATATGTATATAGGTAATGCATGTTTACTATTCACGAGGATGGAGCAGTGGCTACACTAAAACCTGTTCTATGTAACTATTGTGTGTAGAATTGAGGTTTCTTGAGTGCACTTCAGAGCACATCATTCTGGACAGGGAGCATTAGCTAGTGATATCAATGCCATTGCCAGACAATAATGCCTTGATGTGAATGATCCACTATAATGATGAGCTATATATCACAACTTGTATGTGGTAGTCTATAGTATTTTAGGACATTAACCTCTACCAGAAAAATGTGAAAACATGAAATTTCCTGAATACGTGACTCTAGGAGATTCAATTACTCACAAAGTGGCCTGCTTCCCAGCATAGCAGTAGGTAAAGGGTATTGGTAGTGAGACTATAACTCGAGACAGCTGATGTGTCCCAGTTCAAAAGAATGGTATTCACTACAAAGTAAAGAGAGATGGGAGTATCCGTATATAAAGGAGAGGCTCTTCAAGGATGCTGGCTATCCATGCTGCATGCAAATCACCCTCTAAGATATAATAAATGGTAGGCATACACTCAAGAATTCTTGCTGTTTACATTGTTTTATTGTATCACCACAGAGTGTGACCTCAGTTGACCCCTGAAGAGGACTTCGGCAAGAAGTCAAAATGTCAGGTTAAGTTTTAATTAAAATTTTGGCTGTTAGAACAAGAAAAATTTGCTATTATTGATTATTTCAGCCCGAGAATGACTGAATCAGGAATATTGTAGTTTTTGCCGGCCTGCGGTAGCTAGTAAAAACTGAATGTTTGTGATGTGAATAAAGGTCACCTTCTAATGAACATACATGTGTGTATGTATGTGTGTGTTTGTGTATTGAATTCATTAGTATTAGCTCAATTCTCTGAGTTACAGAATAATTTATCCCAGTTCAAGTTACATTTAGAGAGCAAAACAGGAATCAGGGTGTCATTATTCTAATGTGTTGGTGTGCTTAGTTGTCCCTTATCAATTATAAGTCATAAACATGACATCACACAAACCACACCCACTTTAGGAGAAAATTTTTATTATTACTGTGAGAAATTAAAAAAATGAGTGCATTTAATGTAGTACTGTATGCTGTGGGGTGAATGAATGCCAGCAACTGTTACTATAAATTTAAACTGTGAGAAAAAATAAATAAATAAAATAAATATATATAATACTTATTACAGGAGTCAGAGTATGATATGGCGAAATATTTCACGAGCAGGCTAATTTATTTTCATGAGCCAGAGGCGAGTGAAAATAAAGCCTGAGAGTGAAATATCACTCTGACAAGTGTAATAAGTGGTTTATTCCACACTAGATATCTTCACTAACTGTAGTTAGTACTAGAGGAAGGGTAACTCAGTCATAAAGTTGGTTGTAGGGGCTACCCACAACCTCAGCTGATATTTTAGCAGCTTCTCTAACCCTGTAGAGCAGGGTACACCAGAGGAGGTAGCAGTAAAACAGAACATTTAAAAAGTTTGGCCAGTTGCTATAACTACCAGGGTATGAGCTTGCGTAGTATAGCATGAAATAACAGCTTGAAATATCGTGAGTTATTTTACTGGTCATGTACCTAAAAATATCATTGTGAAGATATCTAGGGTGGGATAAATAAATATAATATAGCTATATATATATAATAGCTATAGTAAGTGTTGTATTATTAGCTACACAGTTACACCCACTGCGTACATTGTAACCAACTTCTACAATAATTCTATAATATAACAATTTGCTAATTATGCTTTAGAAAACAAATAAACAGTAACCATGGAAACCATATTAAAATTATTATAGTTCACTTGTTCAAAACAATTCCATAAAAACAAAGATATTTATTAGTGAATAGTAGAAGTAAACAGTTTCTTAAGTATGCTATTCTCATCATCATATCCTCCCATAACATGGACCTTGTCTGATGTCATGATACAGGTACAGGTACATACTGCATGTGGTAGTTGTTCAGCCTGGACCCAGGTATTAGTCTCAGGGACATAGCGCTGGATGGTGGACACTCGCTTCATACTCTTCATGTCCCCACCACCGACTGCCAGTAGAGATCCTCCAATGTTGAGTGGACAGGATTGTGTACAGTTGAGTGAAGGTAGTTTGTTCCATATGTTGGAACTGTCTGATGAGGAGTGTGAAACAAGAGCCTCCAGAGATACACTATAGACATCAGGAGTACTATTCTGCAGCAGTCCCTCATACGCTCCCCCCATGAGGTACCAGGCATCTCCTATTGTAGTAGACTTCATCTCTACCCATGGTGTTGGTGTAGATGGTCCAGTGGACCACTGCATGTTGGATACATCAAGTACCTCAACAGTTTGTAAACAAACTTCATGGCAACCACCAGCCACCACCAGCCAATGTTTATATGAAGTAGCTGAAGGCCACCAGCGAGGTGTAGACATAGGAGGGAAGGGGTGTGTCCACTGGTTGCTGTCAGGCTGCCACTCTCCTAGCTCACTGCTATCAGAGTACTCTCTATTGTTTCCTCCCACCACAACTAGTTTGTTGTTGATGGTAGTCATAGCAAACCCCCTGGTACTGTATAGAGGTAGTGTGTGCCACTGGCAGGACTTTGTGTTGTAGGCCATCACTATGTAGGCATCCTCATCTCTGTCAGCATATCCTCCTCCAGCATACACTGTATCATTTATCTGTACTGATTGGATGTAGTAACTCATAGCCACTGGCATGTCAGGACCACACCTCCAGTCTAGTTCTAGTGGGAATGTCTAAATAATAAACAAATTTGTATGTCATTACTCATGTCTATATTATTAATATTTTATGTAAAGGATATTGTTTATGTTACTTGCACACTGTGTTCATTAAAAATAATAAAAACCATAGTGTTGCCACGGTTACTGTTTACATGCTACTGACAATTTTAAGACTAATTACATAATAATAATTACACATGCACAAAGTCTATGATTCCTGTGCTTTGTATATTTCATATAGTTATTTACCCGGGATATACTAACAATAATTATATTATTCATTCCCAATTTATAAATACAACTAGTTCTCATGATTCGCGGTAACTGGTAGATTTTTGGTGGGAAAGTTGATTGGGTTTTGGGCGGTATTACATTGAATGATTAAATGACCACAGGTTCTGGTGGCAAGTCTAACATTAGCATAGAGGCATGAAGTATACTTCCGCAAAAAATAGATATATAATATTTATTACATGAGTCAGAGTATGATATTGCAAAATATTTCAAAAGCTGGCTAATTTATTTTAGGAGCCAGAGATGAATGAAAGTAACGCCTGTGAGTGAAATATCTTGCCATATCACTCGGATGAGTGTAATAAGTGGTTTACTCCATGCTGGATATCTTGACTGAAGTAGTTTGTTGGTAACCCTTTGTGTAAAATTGGCTGTATAACTATCTAGGGGCTCCTTTACCCCCCAGCTGATATTTTAGCATTAACCTGGTTGGGTAGGCTCCACTAGAGTAAGGTAGCTTTAAAAACCCTGAAAACTGGTAAGCCAGGCAGGTTGCTATGACTACTATGGTAATGAGCTTGAGCAATACAGTCATGAGATAACACTATGTGATAACATGAGTTATCTCATATCTCACGGTCATACCTAAAGATAACATTGTGAAGATACTAGCAAGGAATAAATAATACTTATCAAAGTGTGTTATGAACAAAATTTTTCAAGAGCAGGCTAGTTTTATTTCAGGAGCGAGAGATGATTGAAAAAAAAAAAGCCTGAGAGTGTAATTAATAAGTGGTCTATTCTATGCTAAATACCTTCACCATAGTAATTTATCCTAGGGTTAATAAGGTGAGTTATTTTAAGTGTCACTTACATAAAAATAAACATTGTGTACATAGAATATTACAAAGAACGAAAGTGAAACCAAAGAATCCTGACAATCCTACTGTGCCTTCTTATAATCATTAAATCATAAACTCTATTGGCATAACTAACTCATTTACACTTTACCATTATAATTTACTAGCAAGTACTCTGCCACATAGTGGCGCTTGACATATTGCAAAGTAAGAATGCAGTAGCACAAGTTATCTTGCCCAGTTATCATTCTCTACCATTGGTTAAGGTGACGTAAGCTTCCCTCTCTTGCTCTCTTTTTTCTCAACTATCTGATCTTTTCTTCTACCCCACCTCTCCTATCTTCAGCTCTTCTTCTTGAGTCATGGGGCCCCCTTTTTCTGTGTCTATCTCTCCTGCATTTCTGTCCTATTTTGAGAAACTTTCGTCTTCTATTTCGCATTTTAGCGTTTCTTTTGAAAACTAACCCCTGCCTTTACTCGCCTTAATCGCTCACCTTTTACATTCTCTTCCGTACTTTTGTCTTCCTTTTTGAAACCTACGCCACCTTCCATCGTCTATTGCACCCGCTTTTTAGAAATAACCAGCATGCTCTATTGAAAGTATGACATTTTATCTACGATAAAGTAACAATGCTTACCAAACCGCTCAAAGCTCATGAATTATTCGTTAATACACACACTGTTGGTCATCGTCAGTCGCCGTGGTTACTGACACACAAACACATTATTATTATAGATAGACCTAGAGTAGTTAGTACTCTCGATAAAACATAAGGAGACACTGTTTGTAGGAATGTAAAATACTTACTAATGATTTCTTGTTGATAGACACTGTGGTGATACGCTCCAGTTCCTTTGTTAGTCGCTCCACTTCAGATTGGAGAAGTTGTTTCTCTCTTTGATGGTGAGATTCTAGATGAAGCTTTTCTTCTTTGTTATGAGATTCTAACCGAATTCTTTCAGCTGCTGTCTGGTTCCTCAGTTGATTGATCTCAGTCTTCAGTTGATTGTTCTCAGTCTTCAGTTGATTGTTCTCAGTCTTCTGTTGATTGTTTTCTGCCTGTACTTGCATGACACTTGTCTCCAATTGATGTTTCTCTTCAATAAGTTGTGTATTTGCAGACTCCATCATTTCTAGTTTTGAATTTTCTTCAGTCAATTCTTTATTTTCTGTTTCTAATCTATTTTCAGACATCTAATAAAACACATCAAACGATAACACAATATTAAAAACTGATAAATGACGGCTAAAACTTTGACAAAGCAAATATTATTAAACCCGTCAAAAAAAAAAGAAAATGAAAAATGAGGGCATCAAAAATGTATAGCTCTGTATAGTTGAGAAGCTACTGATTACAATTGAAATAAATTTAAGTTTTAGTAAACTACTCCTAAATTAACAAGTAAACAATATCTCAGGGTAAATGGTATCATGATCACTACGACAATGATATCATTACTTGGACAAAGTACGGTAATGCAATTATTGTAATAACCATTTGGTAGACTTAACAAATGATTGTGGTTCACATAACAACTTTACCTCGAGTTCTTTTATTCTTTTATTCTTTTCTTTAGTTTCCTTCATGTGTAACACATTGACTATGTTGATGGACCTCCCCAGATTCCCTCCATGTATGTTCTCCATTGCATCCTGTACTGGTGTTAGTGTCTCCAGTAGTTGCTCAGCAGTAGGTCTTGTTTGAGGAGTATTGTGCAGGCAATTAGTCACCATCTCTACTAGAATAGGATGAGCCTTCAATAACTGATCCTCCAACTTCTTCATGTACACCTCACGACGCTCTACTTCAGTGCGACCAATAACTCGACCAGGATTGCGTGGATCTGAACGTGTAGCCAATAGCAGCTCTCCTGGAAATATCTAATCGTATTATTGAAATTAATCAATTGATTACCATTATTAAAATTGAATAGATTCTTCAATAAACATAATATTGAGTAATGATCAATAAACATTATCATGGATTAATTTTAGTGAACTTTTATTTGATATAACACAATGTAAGACAAACACTTACATAGAGTACTACGAAATCATTAATTGAACTTTAAAAAGCTTTGCACTAACAGTTTAAGTTGCATTGTAAAGCTAGTCTTACCTGTGTGAGAATGTAGAGGGCAAGATGTCCGAATGAGAACACATCTAGAGATGGGCCATATCTGTGGCTCTCGCTGAGAGCCTCTGGTGGCATGTACACAGTGGTCCCCGGATTCTTTGAAAGTGTTTGGGCTAGCTGAGCTGGTTTTAAAGTTACCATGCGTGAGTTTCCCATGTCAGTGATCTTAGCTGTCAGAGACGATGTGAGGAGGATGTTCCTTGCAGTCAGGTCTCTGTGGACTATTGGAGGTCCTCGACTATGCAAGTAAACTAAACCGCTGCCTGTGTCTG